>Ga0233426_10000187_pt1 | contig 71513 bp, 81 predicted proteins | sample SI_118_April2016_6_FD_179875 | JGI IMG/M metagenome (GOLD analysis project Ga0233426, IMG submission 179875) | Seawater microbial communities from Saanich Inlet, British Columbia, Canada - SI_118_April2016_10_MG | ecosystem: Environmental > Aquatic > Marine > Inlet | place: Canada: British... | reverse complement strand
TTGGGCGCGAACCTGCGCCAAAACACGGCGCCACATATCAAGCGAGGTGCCCCCATCTGCAGCCCCCATATCGGTCGCGCGAAAAACACCGCTGGTTTTTTCCAGCCCCATGCGATCCACCGCATCCAGAACCATTTGTGCCGCATTATCCATGACGTGTTTGGCACCGACAGTGGCCTTGGAATAATATCCAGCCCCCTTCATCGCCATAAATCCAGTGGTTTCTTCACGTGCCATTTTGCAGCCTCCCTAACGTGTTAAAGGCAGGTTTGCAGGTTTGATTTTCAAAGGCAAGCGTTGCGCACCGCGCCGATCCATCGACCGCGCCGTTCACTAATTAACCTTTGCGCTCAAAATCCAAGGTGCCATACACGTGCCATACGCTTTGCATACCCTTTGCATACGCTTTGCGGACATTTATCTGGATGGAAAAAGCGCCGTTAACGAATGTGTTAACGCGCGGCAGGAATACCCGCCAAAGCCGTCTGCAAATCGCCGTATCCGGTGAAACGGCGCTCAAACCTCAGGCCCATGCGCGCGGCACAGTCCCGCGCCTTGGCTGTCAGCTCGGCATTCTCTGTTTGCGCCTGATAAACCACTTTTTCATAGTTGCCGAAATACATTTCCAACAGCTCTGGATGCCGATCCAGCCCCATTGGCTTCCAGAAAAAGCTATCAAAAACAGATACTAAGAAGTCGGTCAAATAAAACGCCGTGATTTCATCCTCGGCCGTAGCAGCGAATACATCATTGCCCTCAAAAAACGAATAACAATGCGGTCCGGCGATCATTTCAACGCCCAGCTCCGCGCATTTCGTTTCCAAAAGCCCGCCAGTCCCGCAATCCGCATAGGCCACAAAAATCTGGTCATAATCGCCCCGATGCTTGCGCACGACGTCTTCAACGCCATCCGTGATCAAATCAGGCGTCATATGCCATTTTGCAGGCAAACAGGTCAGGTCCATGTGGTCCCATTTGTTGATTTTGAACAGCGCCAAAATCTCTCGTGCCAATGCGCCACAAGCCAAAACCAAAACGCGCGCAGGATCACTCCCACGCGCGTCTAAACCTTGTTCGGTTAATGTATGATCACTAACCTCTATCATGATCTAAGCGTTCATTTGATTGTGCTTTTTCGCCATGAATTCTTTCGCAGTTTCCACAGCAACCGCCGCGTCACGACAATAGGCATCCGCGCCAATTGCTTTGCCGAATTCTTCGTTCAACGGCGCGCCACCAACCAAAACTGTGTAATCATCGCGCATGCCTTTTTCGACCATCGTATCAATCACGACTTTCATGTAAGGCATTGTAGTTGTTAGCAAAGCTGACATCCCGAGGATATCGTAATCGCCGTTTTCCAGCTCATCGAGATAGTTCTCAACAGGGTTATTGATGCCAAGGTCTTTGACCTCAAAGCCAGCACCTTCCATCATCATGGTAACCAGGTTTTTGCCGATATCGTGGATATCGCCCTTCACAGTGCCGATCACCATATTGCCCAAACGTGGAGCGCCAGTTTCAGCCAGCAAAGGTTTCAGAATGGCCATGCCACCCTTCATCGCGTTCGCAGCCAACAGAACCTCTGGAACGAACAAAATACCATCGCGAAAGTCGATCCCAACGATCCGCATGCCCTCAACCAACGCTTTGGTCAAAACATCGTAAGGCATCCACCCACGACCGAGCAGAATATTCACGGATTCTTCGATTTCTTCTTTCAAGCCATCATACAGGTCATCGTGTATTTGCGGCACAAGTTCTTCGTCGCTCAGTTCGGACAGGATGATATCGTCTTCTTGGTCAGACATGGGCTGTAAATCCTATAATTATACGTGCCACCACGGCGGGTACTCCCCCGTACGATACGGCTAGATTCGCGTCATTCTGCAAAAATAGCGACACTGTTTTTTCCCATTCCGACGCAATCGGGGAAAATTGCAAAAATTAGGTCCGCCTGCGACGGCGAACACGTTCTGGCGCAGGCGCATCACCCGTGCCATCGCTCACGGATGAAAACGCACCCATTTGATCGGAAATTGTTGTTAAATCAGGCTTTTGCCCGACCTTTATAGTTTCCAACGCATGCCGCATTGCAGCAAGATGTTCAGGCATTGTGCCGCAACATCCACCGATGATCGAAGCCCCAGAATCACGCGCCAAAACGGCGTATTTTGCCATCAATTCGGGCGTGCCGTCGTAATGAATATGCCCATCCACGTATTTCGGAATGCCAGCATTGCCTTTGGCGATCAAAGGCTGCGTTGGATTGGCCTCTGCCATGCCCAACATCGTGCGCAATAAATCAGACGCGCCGACCCCGCAATTGGCTCCAAACGCCATCGGTTTATGCGCTAATCCCTCGACCATTTCGACCATACCAGTGGAGGTCAGCCCCATCATCGTGCGCCCAGCCGTGTCAAAGCTCATCGTGCCGCACCAAGGTGCTCCGACATTGCCAATCGCCTCTGCAGCAGCGGCATATTCCTCTGGCGCTGACACCGTTTCAACCCACAGAACATCCGCGCCGCCTTCCATCAGGCCGTGCGCTTGTTCTTCGAAAATCTCAACTGCATCCGCGTGCGACAGCGTTCCAACGGGCAGCATAATGTCGCCAGTCGGCCCCATGGATCCCGCCACGACAACATCGCGGCCAGCAGTATCGGCCACTTCACGGGCAATTTCTGCGGAAATACGCGATAATTCCCGGGCGCGTTTTTCTGCCCCGTGTAATTTCAACCGGCTGGCATTGCCACCAAAACTATTGGTTAGAAACAGATCAGAACCCGCATCAACCGCACCTTTATACAGCGCTTTGATACGATCTGGATGCCATTCATTCCACATTTCAGGCGCTTCGCCCGCTTCTAGCCCCATGTTAAACAGGTTTGTCCCCGTCGCCCCATCGGCCAAGACCCAACCCTGTGTATCCAGAACTTTTTGTAGTTTTTCAGACATGTAACCATCCTTTTACCCAATAAATAATGGGCTCAAGCTCTGCGTGTCACAGCTTTGTGCTCAAAGCAAATTCATACTGATCATAAAGATTATGAATTTTCTGCGATATTGGCCTGTGCAACGGTTTGAATGCGCTCAATCATTGCGCGCAAACCGTTGGAGCGCTGCGCCGAGAGATGTTGATCCAGCCCCAATTGCCCAAAGGCTGCGGCTGCATCCGTATCGACAACTTGTTGCAGCGTCACGCCGTTATAAAGCGCGCCAAGGATCGCGATCAAACCGCGCACAATCATCGCGTCACTTTCGCCGTCAAACGTGAAAATGCCGTTTGGCCCCTGCCCTTCGATCTTTGGAACAATCCACACTTGCGATGCACAGCCATCAACTTTGGTCGCTGGCACGCGCAATGCCTCGTTCAGATCGGGCATTTCCTTGCCCAATTCGATCACATGGCGATAGCGGTCTTCCCAATTGTCCAGAAACTCGAATGTTTCGACGATTTCTTGAAAGTCTTCGGTCATTTTGAACCTGTTTTTACAGTATCTTTACGCGATACCTATGGCGCGCCTGTTGCTTCGTCCAGCCAAATTCGCAAACGGGCCCACTCCACTCTTTTCTTTGGCGCTTAATTTGGCTAACCATGACCCAAAGATTGAGGGTGAGCAGATGAAAAACCTTTTGTGCGCATTTTTTATTGTCGGGATGGTGTCATCTTGCGGCTTAGGAAACAGCAGTGTTGGCAGCAGTGCAGGAAGCGCGTCTTCTGCAAGTTCTTCTGGGAGCGGGAGTTCTGCTGGCAGTTTTGGACGCCGTAATCGCGCCAATAAAAAAGCAATCGCTTCAACCACAATCGAAGGCCGCTCGCTGGTCGCTGTTATCGAGGGCGCACGTTTTGAACGCACCCGCGATGGCGGCGTCATTCGCGCCCGTGCGTTGATGCCACGTCAAGGATATTACGACGCGAAACTGATCAGTCTGAACAAGTTCGTCCCAGACGAAAAAGGTGTTTTGACGTTGGAATTTCGCGCCAAAGAGCCCCAGTTCAACACCAACACCTCAACCAACCGCTCGCGCGAGATTGATGTCGGTGTTTTCCTGTCACATCAAAAGCTTGCAGTCATCCGCAGCATTCGCGTGGTTGGTTCTCAAAACCAAGTTACGCTGCGCAAATAGGGCCTAAACCCTGACGATTTTAACGCTGCTTCCACTGGCCGATAATGCGATTTTTCCGTCGCATAAATCTTTGGCATCGTTACCAAAAACTTCGCTGCGCCAGCCGCGAAATACTTGATCGCCCGCAACACCTGCCGCGATATCATCCAGCTCAGAGGCATTGGCGATCAGTTTGGGTGCGACACCCGCTTCTTCGGCTTTTGCCTTTAACAAAACCCGCAACAAATCGGCCAAACCCTCACTGCCTTGCGGGCGTTGTTTTACCGCTGCGACAATTGGCAAATCGTCATTTGGAATCGCATCAGCCGTTTTGATTGCGGCGATAATTCCGTCTGCGATTTGGCCTTTTCGCGCCTCGCGCAACAACATACGTGACTTGCCTAAATCGCTTGGTACTTTGGGGCGTGTTGCGGCGATTTCCATCAGCGCGTCGTCTTTGTATACCCGATTGCGCGGCACGTTGCGTTCTTGCGCATAGATTTCGCGAAACCTTGCAAGCTCTTGAACTGTCGCAAGAAAACGGCGCGAATTGCTGCGTGTTTTCACGCGTCGCCATGCATTGTCAGGGTGTGTGTTATACGTTTCGGGGTTAATGAGGATTTGCACCTCTTCTTCGACCCAAGATTTCCGATTTGTCTTTTCCAACCGCTTGGCCAGAAACTCATAAATCTCGCGCAGATGGGTTACATCACCCAAGGCATAGGTCTTTTGTTTATCTGACAGTGGTCGCTGTGACCAATCCGTAAAGCGAGAAGATTTATCCAGCTGTGCTTTGGCAATTTTACGCACCAAAGTTTCGTATCCGACCTGTTCGCCAAAGCCGCACACCATTGCCGCAACTTGCGTATCAAAGAAGGGTTTTGGAAACACTTGACGATCCACGAAAAAGATTTCCAAATCTTGGCGTGCCGCATGGAAAACTTTGACCACGGATTCATCTTTGAACAGGTCGTACAACGGATCGAGGCTTAGCCCATCCTCTAAAACATCAATCAAAACAGCACCTTCATCCCCTTCGCCAGGGTGGGCCATTTGGATCAAACAAAGTTTGGAATAATAGGTCCGTTCACGAAGAAACTCAGTGTCGATCGTGACGTAATCGAATGTGGCGCATTTTGTGCAAAAGGCTGCCAGCTGCTCGGTCGTTGTTATAGTTATCATGATATTTGCTTATGATTTTTTTGCACAACCTTCAAGCGCTTGATGCAGCTTAGAAAAGTTGGCTCCGACGGTAGGGATCGAACCTACGACCAATTGATTAACAGTCAACTGCTCTACCGCTGAGCTACGTCGGAACACTTATACTTTACGGTGAGCGAGGCTATAGCAAAGGTGATTCAAAGCGTAAATAGGGTAATTGCACTGATCCCAATTATTTTAACGAGAACTGCCCATCTGGGGCGATTGGCCGGTCCGCGATAACGACGTTTCGCTCGGACAGATCAATCAAATGCGCAAACACATTCCGTGCCGCCGCTGGGATAAGGCGTTGATCCACATCAGTATAAATCTTCTGGGCTAGCTGGATCGGAGTAGACGCAGGAAACGTCGCAAGTGTTTCCAGAATTTGGACTTCACGCGATTTACGATGATTGATTTGATATGAAACCATCGCCACTGGATCATTGATGGCACCGCCATGGCCCGGGAAATAGACAGTATCTTGCGTGCGCCGCGCCATTTTCTCCATTGAATTCATGTAGCTGCGCAAATCGCCATCGGGAGGTGAGACCATCGTCGTAGCCCAGCCCATCACGTGATCACCCGACAAAACGGCTCCTGTCCCTGTTACGGCGAAACACAGGTGGTTGGATAAATGGCCCGGTGTGTGAATTGCCTCAAGAGCCCAGCCATCGCCCTGAATGATATCACCATCGGCGATGCGATGATCGGGCACAAAATCAACATCCTTGCCCTCTGCCCCGCCCAGATCAGCCAATGCAGCAAGGCGTTCCATTGTTTCACTGCGCCCTTCATCCGTGGTGCCAAATCCGAGGATCGGCGCGTCTAAGGCCGCTGACATGCGCCGACTAAGGGGCGAGTGATCAACATGGGAATGGGTCACGACAATATGACTGACGGGGCGTCCTGCGATGGCCGCAATCAAGGCGTCGAAATGCGCCGCGTCTTCTGGCCCAGGATCAACAATCGCGAGGCTATCGGTCCCGATGAGGTAGCTTTGCGTTCCCGTAAACGTCATCGGACTCGCGTTTGGGGCCGTAACCACTGCGACCTGCTCCAACAGCTGAAGGGGTTGCCCTACGATGGGATTATGCGTGCGATCAAAGGGGTCAGACACCAGAATTGCCTCCGCTTAAGGGTTGCATGGCCGTTGTGCGCCACGTAATCGTCATAGGTGATGTTTAACAAATGGCTCAAGCCTTATCTTCCCAGAACCCTGTTTAAGCGGGCGTTTCTGATTCTGATCGTTCCAATCGTGCTTATTCAGGTCGTGGTTGGTGTGGTTTTTGTCGAGCGCCTGTTTCAGGACGTGTCGCGCCAACTGACAAACTCTGTGGCGATTGACGTCAATCATCTGATTGGCTTGATCAAATCTGGCGAAGATCCGTTGGAAACGGCCAAAAGCTTACAGATTGCCACCAGCTGGCAAGACGCGCCTAATTTTGAGGCTGAAGATAGCTATCGTGATGTCTATGATTTTGCGGGCTGGTACGTGATCGAAACACTGCATTCCGAGGTGCCAGAAGTCCGTGTTGTCGACCTTGAAACGGAGCGGAGTTCGGTGCTTATTCTGGCCGAAATTGGCGGCCGTGGCATGATATTTCAGGTGGCCCGTTCGCGTGTTTCGGCAAGTAATCCGCACCAACTTCTCGTTTATATGATCCTTGCTGCTGCCTTACTTTCTGTGCTGGCAGCCCTATTTTTACGCAATCAAATCAAACCTATACGCAGGTTGGCGCGCGCTGCCGAGGCCTTTGGTAAAGGGCAAAACCTGCCGCTTAATCCGCGTGGTGCATCAGAGGTGCGCAGCGCGGCAACCGCCTTCCTTTCAATGCGAACCCGTATTGAGCGCCAGATCGAACAAAGGACTATGATGTTGTCGGGGGTAAGCCATGATTTGCGCACGCCTTTGACACGGTTGAAATTGTCGGTGTCATTGATGGAACCTGACGAAGAAACCGCTCTGATCCAACGTGATTTGGACGAAATGGAAGAGATCTTGAACGAATTTCTGGCCTTTGCGCGCGGCGATAGTGAGGAACAAGATGAGCATGTGTCGCCCAAATCTTTGGCTGAGCAGTTGGTCCAAAACGCAAGTCGCACCGAGCGCAAGGTTCAACTGACGTTTGACGGCGCTGCGGATGCGGATGCGCCCGTTAAAATGCGCCGTCCCGCGGTGCAACGGGCGATTTCAAACCTTATTTCTAATGCGTTGAAATATGGTGATAAAACGCGCCTAAACCTGTACACTGGCGCAGGGTTTGTGGAGTTTGTGGTCGAGGATAACGGCCCCGGAATTGCTGCGGATCAGCGGGCAGATGCAGTGAAGCCGTTTGCGCGATTAGACGCCGCGCGCAATCAAGATAAAGGCGCTGGTGTCGGCCTTGGTTTGGCGATTGCAGCCGATATTGCACGCAGTCATGGCGGCAGTTTAATCCTGTCAGAGAGCGATGATTTGGGCGGATTGAAAGCGGCCTTTAGATTGCCGCGCTAGGGATGTTTTTGGGCGTTAACCTTTGGTCGCGCAACACCCTATTCGGATCGCCAAAAATGTCCGCAAAGCGTATGCAAATGGTATGCAAAGCGTATGGCACGTGTATGGCTTAATTGAAATTAACGAAGGTTAAACTAACATCGCCCTACCCCAGCGCGCGCTGCTTTATTCAGACTCTTCATGAAGAAGACGCAGATCGCGGCGCATGATTTTGCTGGTCGCAGTCATCGGCATTTCATCGAGAAATTCAATATGGCGCGGCGCGACATGCGGCGAAACACGTTTTTTCACACTGTCGATTAAGTCTTCTTTTAGGGAATCAGTGTAGCTTCCTTTTCGAAGCACAATGAACGCCTTAATCGCCTGCCCGCGAATGTCATCTGGGATCCCAATGACACCTGCAAAGATAACATCTGGGTGCGATTGCAAACAGTTTTCAATTTCTGTTGGTCCAACGCGGTACCCTGCCGAAGATATCACATCGTCATCGCGAGAGGAGAACCAGAAGAATCCATCGTCGTCCATTTCGGCCACGTCGCCTGTCATCAGATAATCGTTTTTGAATTTCGCTTCTGATTTTTCGGGCGCTTTCCAGTATTCTAGGAACATGCCCATGTGATTGCGGTGAATACCAATTTCCCCGACTGTCCCTGCGGGAACGGGTATTCCGGTTTCGTCAACCACAGCAACGGTTGCGCCAGGGTTTGGGCGCCCCATGCTGCCTGGTTTTGGATCAAAGGCAACAACACAATTGCCAAGCACAAGGTTGCATTCGGTTTGCCCGTAAATTTCGTTGATCGTTAGGCCAAGGCCAGAGCGTGCCCATTCGAATGTGCCTGCGCCCAAGGCCTCGCCGCCACTGAGGACCGATCGAAGTGTCGTTGCACCGGGCGCGGGAACTTGGCGCATAAGTTTGAGCGCCGTTGGTGGCAGAAACGCGTTGCGAATGGAATGGGTTTGGATCAGGTGATAAACCTTTTCTGGATCGAATTTTCCCATGCGGTACGCCACGACGGGCACGCCGTAAAAGAGGCTGGGCATCATCGTGTTCATTAGGCCGCCCATCCACGCCCAGTCAGCAGGGGTCCATTGCAAATCACCCTTGTGGGGAAAGAAATTATGGGCTGTTTCGACGCAGGGCAGATGGCCAAGCAGGACGCGATGACCGTGAAGTGCGCCTTTTGGCGGGCCTGTGGTACCAGATGTGTAAACGAGCAAGGCAGGATCATCGGGACTAGTAATTTGCGTGGTGAACGTGTCGGATGCTGCGGTTAGATTGGTATGAAAATCCAAAGCGGTTTCAACGCCACCGTCGATGCAGAAAATGGTTTTCAATTCGGGCAGATTGTCCGCAACCTCTAACACTTTGGGCAAGTTCGCCCTGTCTGTGACAAGGATTTTCGCGCCTGCGTTTTGCAAACGAAATTCTAGGGCATCCGCGCCAAAAAGCGTGAACAATGGCAGGGCAATGCCTGCGCATTTATAGGTGCCAAAGTGACAGATAGCGGTTTCAAGGGATTGTTGCAGCAAGATTGCACAGCGATCACCACGCGCTAAGCCAAAAGCCGTTAACACGTTAGAAAATTGATTTGAAAGCCTGTTAAGAGTTTGAAAAGACACGTTTTCAACGGCACCTTGGCCGGTTGGGCAAATCAATGCGATTCGATTTGGGTCTTGTCGCGCCCAGCGTTCAACGCAGGCCGTTGCCATATTGAACTGGTCAAGTTGGGGCCATTGAAAATCGGCCAAGGTCGTGTCCCATGTTTCGCGCCGTGGCACGAAGGTATCTGCAAAAGTTGTCATTGGATGAATACTCTGACTGGAACGAGGTCGGTTATGGGCACCCCGAGCGCTTGCATTGCAGCGATGGATAATTGTGACCCCGATCCAGCCGGTGTGCCGTTGGGAAGCAAGGTCAGGTTCACCGATGCGCCGGTTTTTTCCACGACCACGCGGCCATTGGTTTGGGTGGTGACAAGCGGCGTGCTGAGCCAGAACCAATCTTGGTTTAGCAATCCCAGAGAGGCGATTGTCAGGCCTTTGTCTTGCCCCGCCCGTTCGGTTGGTTTTGTCGCTTTGGCGATTTGCGCATCGCTTACGTTTGTAGCGGTTTGTTCCGTTAGCGGTTCGCTCACGGGTTCCGTCGGTGCATCTGGGCGTAGTTTAGGGCGCGTATCGGTTTGCGTTGGGGTTTGCGCAACTGGATCAGTGGTATTTTTAGATTTGAGCAGGCCATTATTTGGCATGCTGCACGCCCCTAAAACGAAGGCCGCAAAGAGCACTGTTATGATTTTTGAGATGTTGGTCGCCATGCGTTTGCCCTGCCCCGATGCTTCTTTGTTAAACTTATGACGCAGGCCAAGGCAATTCAACAGCCCGTTATCGCGGGCGTTACAGTTCGGTTTTGGCTTGCTCACGGATTTGTATGGTCCTAAGCCTGACGGATGACAGATGCACCCAAACTTATCGACCCATTCGCCCGCGCCATCACCTATTTGCGCGTGTCCGTGACGGATCGTTGTGATTTCCGCTGTGTTTATTGCATGTCCGAAAACATGACGTTCCTGCCCAAGAAAGAGCTGTTGAGCCTTGAGGAGTTGGATCGGTTGTGCACCGCGTTTGTGGATCAAGGTGTGCGCAAATTGCGGATTACCGGTGGTGAGCCGTTGGTGCGCCGTGGAATCATGGATTATTTCCGTGGCATGAAGCGCCACATTGAGAGCGGCAAGTTGGATGAACTGACGTTGACCACAAACGGCAGCCAATTGCGCCGTTTTGCCAAGGAATTGGCGGAGTGTGGTGTAAAACGGGTGAATATCTCGCTCGATACGCTGGACGAGAAGAAATTCGCGGAAATCACCCGTTGGGGGCGTTTAGCACAGGTTTTGGATGGTATTGATGCGGCCCAAGAAGCGGGTTTGCGGGTAAAGATTAACGTTGTGGCCCTGAAGGGTGGCAATGAAGACGAGCTGGAAAAGATCGTTGAATGGTGCGCGGATCGCGGCATGGATTTGACGTTCATCGAGGTGATGCCGATGGGCGACCTTGGCAATGAAGATCGTTTGGATCAATATTGGTCGTTGAAAGATTTGCGCGCTCGGCTCGAGAAAACCTGGACGTTGAGCGAATTATCCGAGAGCACGGGCGGCCCTGCGCGGTATGTTCGGGTGAATGAAACGGGCCAAAAGATCGGGTTTATCACACCGTTGACGCATAATTTCTGTGAAAGCTGTAATCGGGTGCGTTTGACCTGCACCGGGCAGTTGTTTCAGTGTTTGGGGCAAGAGGATGAGGCGGATTTACGCAAGGTTTTGCGGGATAATCCAGACAATGATGCGCCTTTGGTGGCGGCGATTCACGCGGCAATTGCGAAAAAGCCCAAGGGCCATGATTTCGATTATTCGCGTCAGAATGTGGCGGGGACGATGTCGCGCCACATGAGCCATACGGGCGGCTAAATTCTGTAACAATTGGTTCGATTGGCTCGCACAGCTTCACGCGGCTGTGCAATCGCGTTTCAACGCGTTGACCGTTGCCGCTTTCGTATGTTCTACCCGAGAGATAATTTCAAAACGGGGACAACCGATGACACGATCATTTAAATTTCCTGCCTTGAACGTCCAAACGCTTGGGCTAATGTTCATTGCAGGCTTTTTCGCCACCAACGCATTCGATTTGTGGGGGCAAATGATCAGCCCTGCGCTGGGATTTGCAAATCTGTCGCCACACGGCTTGGCAAAAAGCTTGCTCGGTAGTCTGGGTCTGCCGAAAGGTGATTTCGCTGGTTATTTCGTGCACTTTTATCTGGTGGGTTTGATCGGGTATCCTGTGGGTTGGTTGTTTATCTTTAAACCAATCTGGGAACGGGTTTTGGGTGATACACACTGGCTTATCCCGTCTGCGATTTACGGCTTTGGCCTTTGGGTGTTCGCTATTGGTGGGATCACAGCGATTGCTGGCTTGCCGTTTTTCTTGGGCTTTACTGGAATTGCATGGGTCGCGTTGGTTGGGCATGTTTTATACGGCATTGTGATGGTCGCAGTGATGCGGTTCATTCGCTAACCAACACAAAATTTGAACGATTTTGAGGGTCGGCGCAGGTTTGCGTCGGCCCTTTTCATTTCTGCGATTGACGCGGAAATCTGCTTGAAAACAGCATTTTTGGCCCCAATAATGACTTCGCGCATAGGGTGTGTTACGGTGGTTTATTAAACCAAATAATACCGAAGCCCGCTGACGTTCTATTTTCCTGCGCGTTGGCTGAATTTTTAAAGAACTTATTGAAAGGAGAGGCAAAATGGCCACTCGTAGAACGCAATCCGTGCGCATTTCGGAACTTGAAGATCGAATCGAACAGTTAATTGAGCGGTATGAGGACACCCATCAGGATCATTTTCATGATGATGGGGACGCGCCCCATGTCTGTGCGCTGCCTGACATGCCAAAACGGGTGTTCGAAGAGGGTGTTTCCCCTGATCGCGAACAGGCGATTATTTCCACGGGCAACAAGTGGGTGAATGGCACGAACATCCATTATTACATGTATACGGACGGCATGTTTCGCGGTGCAAATGATCAACAAGAGGTCGTGCGCGCGGCGTTTAAGGTTTGGGCAGACGTTGGGATTGGGCTGACCTTTACCGAAGTGTCCGACATTGAAGATGCGGAGCTGCGCATCGGGTTTCTGCGCAACAATGGGTCATGGTCGTATGTCGGGACGGTCGCGCTGCAAATCGGGCAAAATGAACGCACGATGAACTTTGGTTGGGACATCACGCAAAGTGGCAGCAATGGGCTTGATACTGCGGTGCATGAAATCGGCCATGCATTGGGATTAAAACACGAGCATCAAAACCCGAATGCAGGCATCGTTTGGAACCGTCAGGCGGTTTACGATTACTTTGCGCGCACGCAAACGCCGCCTTGGGATGAGGCAAAAACCAACAATAATATCCTGAATACGCTGGATGCAACGGCAGTGGATGGGTCGGATTGGGATGCGGATTCGGTCATGCATTATTCGTTTGCAGCGGGTTTGATCAGCCAACCGCCAGAGTTTCGCGATGGGTTAACCCCTGCCCTTGGCCTGTCGGATCGCGACAAGGAGGTCATTCAGCGCATCTATCCGCCGCTTGGTCGATCCAACGTGCTGCCGCAAATCAAGGCGTTTGAATCAAAGCAGTTGTCATTGCAGCACGGCGATCAGGCCAATTTCGCGGTGATCCCTAAACATTCACGCGATTACACGTTTTCCACCTTTGGGGGCACCGACACGGTGATGGTCTTGGTCGAGGATATCGACGGGGATCCGGTTTACGTGAAAGGCGATGATGACAGCGGGTTCAATCGCAATGCAAGGTTCACAGTTCGCCTGATCAAAGGCCGTGTCTATAAGTTGCGTATTCGGTTGTATTACAACTGGGCCGAAGGCGATACGGCTGTGATGATGTGGTAAAATCTGTGTGCTGGCGCCCCGATTTTATTGGGCGTCAGCACGCAACAATTGAACACGCCGTGGCGGGATGTTGGCAATTTCAACGCCTGTAAACACGTGAAATGTATCAAGGGCGCGATCAATCACTGCGTGATCTGACACCCACCCCCCCATCGAGAGATAGGTGCGCAACAACGGCGGCATCGTTGCCGTGGCCGTTCTGAGCGTCGGTTTGTGATCTGCGAGGCGCGACGCGAAGGCATCCGTTTCTGGGGATTTGATCTGCGGCGCCCATTCTTTTGGGGCAAGGTGACGGGTTTCAAGTAAGGACAGCGCATCCGTAAACGGCGCGGTGTCATTGCCTGGAAACGATGAACACCCGATCATCAGGCCAATGTTGTGGGTATCGACATAGCGGGTGAGCACAGCCCAACCCAAACGCAGGATGTTGGGGTCCGTAGCATCTGGAGCGGTGCAAAAACGGCCAATTTCGAGGATTGCTTTGGCATAAGATGCAATCCGCGTCAGATCGTAGAATTGCGCGGAATAGGTGTTTCCGATGTTTTTGCCGTTGTTGAGGTGCATGATCCGAAAACAAGATTGCAGGATTCCCGTTTCGACATCCTCGATCAAAACGTGCTGGCAGAAAGCATCAAACGGGTCACTGTCCAGCGATTGTTCCTGTTCAGAGGTGCCGACAAACATATCGTAGCGCAGTTGCTGTGCCATCTGAAGATCGGCAGGCGTTTGTGCAAGTCGTGCGCGAAAGCCGCCCTTTGTCACGGGTTGGATCGACGCGATTGTCTGTTCAAAGGCACTCATTAGACACCAAAAGTTGATGATAGCCCGTTGTTGAACAGGCGTTTTGCTATAGTTATGTGTTCAAGACGAAAACGACAATGTTACGATTTGGAATATTTAGACGGAAAGGTCCGTGAAATGGTTGAGAAAATCGAAAAGACCGACGCTGAATGGCGCGAACAGTTGTCCGATCTTGCCTTTAAGGTAACGCGCAAGGCTGGCACTGAGCGTGCCTTTACCAACGACAATTATCCAAAAGCAGACGGAATGTTTCATTGTGTGTGCTGTGATGCAGCCCTGTTTGATGCGGATTCCAAATTTGACAGCGGCACGGGTTGGCCATCGTTTTATCAGCCCAAAGACGGGGATGCGGTGGATGAGCACGAAGACAATGGTTGGTTCATGCGCCGTACCGAAGTTGTGTGCGCACGGTGTGACGCGCATCTAGGGCATGTGTTTCCAGATGGGCCACGGCCGACAGGATTGCGGTACTGCATGAACGGCGTTGCGATGACGTTTAAAGAACAGGTCTGAAAAAAGACATCGTAACCAAAAGGCGAACCGTACGATGTGTTCGCCTTTTTTACGCGCTTTTTATCCCTGTTCTCCGGTCAAGTCTTCTGGGGCAAAGTTGCCGAAGTTGCCGATGATCTGTTTGAAGAACGATGTGCCACCCACACCCGAATCCGTAACACGACGGCTGAATTGAACGACTTTGCCGTCTTCGAGCCCGAAGCGTTCGATATTTGAAACCGTGTCGTTGGCATCAAACGAAATCGCAAGGATCGTGCGTTCAACAATTTCGGGTTTGTTGTAGGTGTAATACCGCACGCGGCTGGAAATATAGTACCAGGCCCCATCGGACAAAACGCCCGTAGAGGATGGCCGCCCTATAACCTCTTCGACCGTGCCGCGCGAATCTGATCCCACGAGAACATTTTCCAGTTCCACATCGGTTGGGACGTACCCGTGATTGGTATAAGTTGCAGAACAGGCCGACAGCCCGATCAGGGCAATGCCTGCTGCGAAATTCTTGATCTTCGTGCCAAGCGCGAATTGCATATTGCTTGTGCCCCGTATGTTGTGCCACTTGCGCGACGTACCTTGCTCTTGGGCGACAATCAAATATCTTGGAACAAAGTGCAATGAAAATGCGCAAAATAAGTGAAATGGTGGGCGTAAAATGACGATTTCTGCAAAGCAACCGAAACGAAAAGTCACAGACCCCGTTTTGATCGTGGCTGAAATGCCGACTGGGCGTGAAATTTCTTTTGAAATTGTTTTCGATGATGATCAGAAAACAAGAGCTGTTGAGCAGTTGGCGTTGGTGGATCTGCAAAAACTGCGGTTTGTTGGCACGTTAACGCCGCGTGGCAAGTCTGACTGGGTTTTGAGCGCGGATTTAGGCGCGTCGGCCACGCAGGCCTGTGTTGTGACGCTAGACCCTGTGAAAACGCGCATTGATTCGCCTGTTAACCGTGTTTTCACCTCCAAATGGGAAGAACCTGACCCCGATAGCGTGTCCGAGATGGACGAGGACGTCGAATCAGAACCTGTTCCAGAGATAATCGACCTCGTGGCCATTGCAGTTGAGGCATTGGCTTTGGCCTTGCCCCTCTATCCGCGCACGAGCGATGCCGGGTTGGATGATGCGGTATTTAGCGAACCCGGTGTCAAACCAATGACGGACGAAGATACAAAACCTTTTGCTGGGCTGGCTGCGCTAAAAGAAAAGCTAGAAAAAGACGAATAAGGTTCCTATTAAGGGGTTGCGAAACCACATTTTCTTTGTATTTTCGCGCTTCTTGTATTCAAGCGGCCAAAGACGCCTTGTTCTTATCGTGAACAGGGGTTAGACGGTCGCTCATCCGGGTAAAATGCCCGCAGTAAATTGAGGTTGTGACATGGCTGTCCCAAAAAGCAAAATCACCCGTTCCCGTCGCGGAAACCGTCGTTCCCATGATAGCTTGGTTGCAGACAATCCGAACGAATGCCAAAACTGTGGCGAGCTGAAACGCCCGCACCACGTTTGTGGCGCTTGTGGCCACTATGCTGATCGTGAAGTTGTTGCTGTTGTAGAAGACATCGACATCGACGAAGACGCAGCATAAGCGTAGGGGATTGGCTGATCAGATATGCAGACAAGCGTAGCTATCAGCCCCTCTTCTGTGAAAAATTCTGCAGCAAAAACAGTCATTTCTGTTGATGCAATGGGCGGCGACCTTGGAGTCGCCGTTGTCATTGATGGCATGTCACGTGCCGCCAGAAAAAACCCACAAATCAGCTTTATCGTTCATGGCGACGAGCCGACGATCACGCCCCTTTTGGCAAAACGCAAAGTTTTGACAGGGCGTGTTTCTGTGCGCCACACCGACGAAGTTGTGGATATGCACGATCGCCCCAGCCATGTGATGCGTCATGGCAAAGGCACGTCGATGTGGTCTTGCCTAGAGGCTGTTCGTGCCAAAGAAGCCAGCGTTGCGGTATCGTGTGGAAACACGGGCGCACTGATGGCGCTGTCGATGATTCGTCTGCGCAAAGCAGCAGGTGTAAAACGCCCCGCGATTGCGATTCTGTGGCCAAGCCTAAATCTGCAAGGGTTTAACGTGATGTTGGACGTGGGCGCCGATATTCGCGCGGATGCCCAAGACTTGAAAGTTTTCGCGTTGATGGGCGCATCCTATGCCCGCAATGGTTTGGGATTGGAGCGCCCGCGCATCGGATTGCTGAACGTCGGCACCGAGGATCACAAAGGCAAACCAGAGCTGCATGAAGCCAATGACATCATTGCCGAAGACGCCAAAATGAACGGGTTCGAATATGTCGGTTTTGTCGAAGGTGGCGATATCCCCTCTGACAAAGTCGATGTGATCGTAACCGATGGATTTACCGGAAACGTTGCGCTGAAAACAGGCGAAGGCACTGCGAGCCTAATTGGATTGCGGATGCGCGAAGCCTTTACCCGCAATTTACTGTCAAAACTTTCGGCCCTGTTTGTGCTGCGTTCACTGCGCCATTTGCGCGACAAGATTGACCCAAGACAGGTCAATGGTGGCGTGTTCTTGGGGTTGAACGGCACAGTGATCAAATCGCACGGCGCAGCGGATGCCACAGGCGTAGAAGCGGCCATTCGTTTGGCGTTTCAATTGGCGCAGCTTGGGTTTACCAAAAAACTGGCGGCGCGTGTTGCATCTGGTATGCAGAACCGCCAAGATGGAGACGAAGCCAACGGCGAAATCGTTGAAACGCCACAGAGTAGCGAGAACACCTAACAGATGAGTATGATCCGAGCCGTTGCTGTAGGTGTGGGCCACTATTTGCCGAAACGTGTTGTTCCCAATGAAGAATTTCAGGATTGGATGGAAACATCTGACGAGTGGATCAAAAGCCGTTCGGGGATTGAACGGCGTCATTTTGCAGCCGACGGAGAGTTCACGTCCGATCTGGCGGTCCATGCTGCAAATGCCGCGTTGAAAGACGCGAATTTGCAAGGTTCAGACATTGATGCCATCGTTTTGGCGACCTCGACCCCCGATCAAACATTCCCATCCACGGCGACGAAAGTGCAGCATCGCATTGGCATGAGCGGCGGTTTTGCTTTTGATATTCAAGCGGTTTGCGCGGGATTTGCGTTCGCGCTGGCCAATGCGAATGCGTTGGTCGTTTCGGGGCAAGCCAAACGGGTTTTGGTGATCGGTGCCGAAACATTTAGCCGCATCATGAACTGGGAAGATCGCACGACCTGTGTGCTGTTCGGGGATGGCGCAGGTGCGCTGATACTTGAGGCGCAAGAGGGCACTGGCGATACATCGGATCGCGGCATTCTGGCGACAGATTTGAATTCTGACGGGCAGTATAATGACCTGCTGTATGTGGACGGTGGCGTGTCATCGACGCAGACCACGGGCCATTTGGTGATGGAAGGCAAAGAGGTGTTCAAACACGCCGTTGCTAAATTGGCAGCGACGGCGAGCGCGGCACTTGGTAAGGCTGGATTGAGCCACGAAGATGTGGACTGGGTTGTGCCACATCAAGCAAATTTACGCATCATCAAGAGCACGGCTGCGAAGTTAAAAGTGCCGATGGAAAAGGTCGTTGTAACGGTTCAGGATCACGGAAATACCTCCGCCGCGTCCATTCCGCTGGCCTTGTCTGTTGCACACAACAGAGGCCAAATTAAGCGTGGACAGGTTTTAGTCGCCGAAGCAATTGGTGGCGGATTAGCCTGGGGCGCAGTTGTTTTACGCTGGTAATTTCATTAAAATTTTAACATTACTTAATTTAAATCAACGCTTTACGCGCAATACTTAAATCAAATTATCGCAAGGCAGATGGTTTATAGCACTTGGCAATTATTTCTTAAAAACCAATGCCTTGTAGTTGACTCGTAAATCAAAAAACAAAATACTGGTTCTGACAGCTTTAGGGAGAAAGTTATGAGTGGCAAGACTTTGACACGAATGGATTTAAGCGAATCTGTATTCAGAGAAGTGGGATTATCGCGCAACGAATCTGCTGATTTGGTAGAAAGCGTTTTGGATAATATTTCCAATGCGTTGGTGAGTGGAGAGAACGTGAAGATTTCGTCTTTCGGTACGTTCAGCATCCGTGACAAGACCGAACGGATTGGCCGCAACCCAAAGACTGGCGAAGAGGTTCCTATTCGACCGCGCCGTGTTTTGACGTTTCGCCCAAGCCATCTAATGAAAGACCGTGTGGCAAACGGTAACAAGTCCTAAGCACTGGCAGGACCGAACATGAGTAAATCACCTGACGCGTTTCGAACCATTTCGGAGGTCTCTGAATGGCTGGATACTCCGACCTATGTTTTGCGGTTTTGGGAGAGCCGCTTTCCACAGATCAAACCTGTGAAACGCGCAGGCGGGCGGCGGTATTACCGCCCCGACGACATGCTGCTGTTGGGCGGCATCAAGCAATTGCTGCACTTTGACGATAAATCCATCAAGCACGTAAAGGGTTTATTGAAGACACACGGTGTAAAGCATGTCATGAGTGTTTCTTTTGATCTGGACACGCAGGTGGTTTCGCCCCCGTCTAAAGCGGATGCGGATGACACCGCCGAAATCGATCAAATTGTGAAATCAAAACCAAAGGCCCAAAAGAAAGCGCCTGCGGTAGAAGTTCGGGTTGTTAAAAAAGGCAAAATCGCCCAAGACACCGCACAGAATGTGGATGATGATGAAACCGACAGCGAGACTGCTGAACAAGCCGCACCAAAGGAGGCAGCCGTGAGCATAGCTGACGAAACACATGAGGCGATGGCCAAGGTCAGAGCGACTGAGGCTGCACGGGTCGAGGCAGTCAAGCAAGCGGCGGCTGAAAAGCAAGCAGAAGACAGTGACGCGAAAGAATGGGCGGATTTGGTTCCCGATGGCATTAAATTTGTGCCGTACCGCATTCGCCCTGCGATGGATTATGATGCAGGTGCGATGGGTGAAATTGAAACGCTGTATTACAGCTTACGGATGGCGCGCAATTCGATGAAACGTGCCAGAAAGCAGCAAGAGCAACGCGCGCGTTAACACGCGGTTTCTGGCTTGCGGTCGTGGCTTAGACCCCTTACATCACAAAAACATGCAGCGCGGTGGCGCTGCGAATTAGTCGGGCTATAGCGCAGCTTGGTAGCGCGTTCGTCTGGGGGACGAGAGGTCGCAGGTTCGAATCCTGCTAGCCCGACCAAAAACTCCCATTTTTTCTGGTTTTAGCGCGCCCGTTTCGCAAGGAATTCTGAAACCCGCGCGAGGCCTTGTTTCAGGATCGACGGCGTGTTGGCGAAACCGATACGTAAGGTGCCTTCCATATCGAGCGCACTGCCCGGCGTGAACATAACTCCCGTTTCTTTCAAAATTTCGATGCAAAGGTCTTGGCTTGGGATATCCAGGTCGTAGTTTAGCAAGGCTGTGGTCCCTGCCCGTGGTTTGACCCATGTTATCAACGGTTCTTGGTCGATCCAGTTTGCCAGTGTTTCGAGGTTTTCGCGCGTGATGCGCTGGCTGCGCCCAATGACTGCGTCTTTGTGTTCAAGCGCGAGGGCGGCGAAGTGATCATCGATCATGCCTACGGAAATTGTGTTGTAATCTCGGTGGATCATTACTTGTTCGATCAATGCACGCGGTGCTGCGATCCAGCCGAGACGCAGGCCAGCAAGCGAAAATGCCTTAGACATGGAGGCGGTAGAGATGCCTTTTTCGTAAAGATCGGCAATGGCGGGGGCAAAGCCATCGCCTTGTTGGTTGGTGCCGCGATACACCTCGTCGCACAGCAGCCATGCGTCGGCTTTGCGGGCAATTTCAACGATTTGCATCAGCTGATCGCGATCCATCAACGCACCCGTCGGATTGTTAGGATTGTTGATCGCTATAAGTTTTGTGTCGGGTGTGGCCATTTCAGCCAGTGCGTCCATATCAGGCAGGTAATCCTGATCGGCCCGCAGTTTCAGGGTGTGAACGTCTGCGCCGATGGAGGCAGGAATGGAATAATGCTGTTGATAGGTTGGCACCACGGCAATGACCTTGTCGCCACGTTCAACCAGCGTTTGATGGATCAGCGCATTTGCACCAATCGTGCCATGCGTCGTAACGATGTTTTCGGGATTTTGATTTGCATACAGCGTGGTGATGGCGTTGCGCAGCCGATCCGAGCCCTCAATGCCGCCGTAGGTCATTTTCATGGTAAGAAGTTCGGACAAGCTGTCGTCGTTTCGCCCCGTAAGCGCGAGGAGTTCCGCGATGGTGAGTGATTCTACGCAGGTTTCCGCAAGGTTCAATTCACACTTGGTTTCCCAGTCGTTCATCCACATTTCGACGGCAAAGGGGGCGATTTTCATGGGGCTCTCCTGTTTTTGGCACAAAACAGCGGTGGCGTGCAAATGACAAGGGATTTTCGGGGGTGCGTGCGCGAAGAAATTAGCGCATAAATCCCAGAGTTTCTGGGGGAAGAGTTATGAACGATCAAGGTGTTCTGTCGAGCCAAGCCATTGCGGGCATGTTGGAACGTGGCGAGATCACGTGCGATGCGCCCCCTGTTGACGGCCAAATTCAACCCGCGTCGTTGGACCTTCGTCTTGGCACCAAGGCGTGGCGTGTGCGCGCGTCGTTTCTAACGGGAACGGATCGCACGGTTGCAGAGCGCCTTGAAGAATTCAAGATGCACGAAATTGATCTGTCGGATGGTGCGGTTCTGGAAAAGGGCTGCGTTTATGTGGTCCCTTTGATGGAGAGCCTGTCCCTGCCCGCTGGCGTGAATGCGGTTGCAAATGCAAAGTCTTCCACGGGGCGGCTTGATCTGTTTACACGCTGCATTATTGATCGCGGGATCGAATTTGATCGCATCGGTAAGGGCTATACGGGGCCGTTGTACGCCGAGATCAGCCCGCGTAGTTTTTCTGTGCTGGTGCGCCCAGGTATGCGGTTGAACCAGATACGGTTTCGCAATGGGAAATCTGTGCTGTCCGATGACACGCTAACGTCGATGCACGAAACGGTTGGTTTGGTTGACGGCGTGGCGCAGATTGACGGCGGCCTAGGATTTTCGGTTGACCTGAACGGTGATGATGCTGGGTTGGTTGGCTACCGCGCCAAGCCGCACACGGGGCTGATTGATCTGGATCTAATCGGGCATTACGACCCTGCCGAATTTTGGGAACCTGTGATCAGCCACACGGGCGGAATTATTCTGGACCCTGGCGCATTTTATATTCTGGTCAGTCGTGAAGCGGTTCATATCCCGCCAGATTGCGCCGCAGAAATGGCACCGTATTTGGCGATGGTTGGGGAATTCCGTGTGCATTATGCGGGCTTCTTTGATCCCGGCTTTGGGCATTCAGCGGCGGGTGGCACGGGATCACGCGGTGTGTTGGAAGTGCGCTGTCACGAAGCGCCGTTTGCGCTGGAACATGGGCAAAGTGTGGGGCGTTTGGTGTACGAAAAGATGGCACAAGTGCCCGATGTTTTATACGGCGCTGATTTGAAATCGAACTATCAGGGACAGGGTTTGAAACTGTCCAAACATTTCAAAAGTTAATCCTGATCAAAGTGTTAGCATGTTTTCGACCGCCTTGCGTTTCAACAGCGGAAGGTGATTTGCAACGCGCATCGCGGTAAACGCAGCGGCGCGGGCATTTTCACTAAAGTCCATGATGCGTTTGCCCTCGCTGTGGCGACTGTTGTGATATCCGTCCAAGTCTCCCGATGCAAAACGACCTGCAAGATCGACAGCATCAACAATTCCAAGGTTCATGCCCCGCCCGCCGATGGGGCTGTGGCAATGGGCAGCATCACCTGCAAAAAACACCCGCCCTGCCCGGTAGCGTTCGATTTGGCACACTGAAACGGTGAACGTACCTGTGCGATATGTTTTGGTGATGTCGAGCGGAATTGGAATGGCGCCAAGTGCATCTGATAGGTTCGACACGATCCGTATGCGTGTTTCGCTAAGCGGAAGGATGAGGGCTGCTTTTCCAGCTGGGAGCAGGAAAACGCGGGCGGCGGCGTGGTCACGTAGACTGGAGACTTCAACATCTGCAATGGACCATTCTCCCGGTGCATCAAAACCGCGATAATCGAGGCTGAGGCCGCGTCTGATCCGACTGTGAATGCCATCGGCTGCGATGACGTAATCGAATGTTTGTGAAGCGTCCTCGATCAATGCGGTGACGGTATGATCGTTTTGTGAAATGGAGGTAAGCGATTGGCCAAAATTGACGTGCCCGCCAAGTGTTTCAAAGGTCTCGCGCAGGATCGCTTCGGTTTGGTTTTGGGGAAGGCCAAACATCTGGTGATAGGGATCATCGCAGATCGGCAAAGGAAGATGCAAAAGCTGCTGCGCGCCTTTGTGAATGCGCATACCGCTGATACGCACCGCAGCCGCTGCGATTTTTGGCGCTGCACCCGAAGGGTGCAAACTGTGCATCGTGGCAGGAAGAATCCCGACAGCACGTGACAGGCCAGAGGGGCCAGATTTGCGATCAATAATGGTGGGAATGATACCGGCGCGGGCCAGTTCAATCGCTGCGGCCAATCCTGTTGGGCCAGCGCCCACAATCAAGATTTTGGGCGCAGACACGGGGATTACATCCGTTCGATTGTGTTCTGTTGTTTGTGCTTAGCTTTGTTTTCAGCGCGGCGGGCTTCTTTCTTTTGGCGTTTAAACTCGTCGAAATCGGCCTGTTCTTCTGGGGACATCATTTGCTGTGGGGCTGCTTGGTTTGCGCGACCGCGCGATTGATTTCCACCGCCACCGCGCATGGCGTGCATGCCTTTGTTGATGCCTGCATTGATCCCTTTGCGCATGATGATGCGAAGGATCATGTTGATAATTGAATTGACGTTCATGTGTCTGCTCCTCGCGAATTACCGCTTTGTTTTCATATAGCCGCTTTTGGGCCAAAACCAAATTTGCGCCAAGGACGTGGTTAACCAAACATGTCTTCTTGATTGTCTTCGCCGTCTTCATCGAGTGGTTCGAGCAGCGCTGCACCTGGGGGTGGGCGATTGTCTAACAGCCCCGCGTCGCGCAGTTCTTTGACGCCAGGTAGGTCGCGCGCGTTTTCTAAGCCGAAGTGATCAAGGAAGGTTTGCGTGACGATAAAGGTAACAGGCCGACCGGGTGTCATGCGGCGACGGCCGAGTTTGATCCAGTCCAGCTCCATCAACATATCGACGGTGCCCGAGGATACGGACACGCCACGGATTTCTTCGATTTCGGCGCGGGTGACGGGTTGATGATAGGCGATAATAGCAAGGGTTTCGATTGCGGCGCGTGATAATTTGCGCACCTCAACCTGTTCTTTTTGCATCAAAAAACCAAGATCAGGCGCCGTGCGAAAGGCCCAGCCATCCCCGATTTTAACAAGGTTAACACCGCGCCCTTCGTAGCGTTTGCGCACATGCACCAACGCTTCGGCCACATCGGCACCATGGGGGACGCGGTTTTCGATTTGGACCTTGGTTTGAGGCTCAGTGGTGGCAAAAAGGATGGCTTCGACCATGCGTTCTTGTTCAGCCATTGGCGGGGCTTCGAACAGGCTTTCGGTGATGCTGGCGGGTTGTTCGACTTTTACGTCGGCGTTTGGCTCGTCTGACATTTTACACCTCCCGTTTGCGCAATTGGATAGGTGCGAAGGTTTCGGTTTGTCTGATTTCCAGAACGCCCGCTTTCACCAATTCGAGCGATGCTGCAAATGCGGAGGCAGTGGCAGATCGTCGTTTTTTGGGATCGTCCGTCCAGCCTTCGGGGAGGAATTGCGACAGGTCGGCCCAATCCATTGCATGACCCATAAGCGATTTCATCCGAACGAGGGCTTGCTCCATCGTTAAAACACGGTCGCGATCATTAAAGTGTAACGGCGCAAAGCTGTCTTTGGTTTTAAGCCGCGCATAGGCCTGCATAAGATCAAGAACCGACGCTTTGTATTCGATCTTTTTCTTCACAGAAACGTCTTCGGGAATGCCGCGCACAAAGAAATCGCGGCCCAATTGATCGCGTGCCATAAGACGCGCAGCGGAGCGGCGCATTGCCTCTAACCGTTCAAGCTGGAAGGCAAGGTGTGCGGCAAGTTCTTCGCCAGAGGGGCCTTCCTCGGTGGGATCGGCGGGCAACAGAAGGCGCGATTTCAAAAAAGCGAGCCACGCGGCCATAACGAGGTAATCAGCGGCCAGTTCGATGCGTAGTTTCTTGGCCTCTTCGACGAAGGCGAGGTATTGTTTGGCCAAGGCCAGAACGCTGATTTTGCGCAGATCCACTTTTTGGGTGCGCGCGAGGGTCAGCAGCAGATCAAGCGGGCCTTCATACCCCTCAACATCAATCAGAAATGCTTCGGAGGCGATGCGGGCTTCGGTCGTTTCGAAATCATCTGTTTGGGTCTGGGCGCTTGGATCATCAGACATTGGCAGCGTCTTTCAGAAGGGTTTTGAGCGTTTCTTCAGCCTCTACACGATCGAACGGTTTTGGCGTTTTACGCTGCGCAAGTGCAGCAGACGCACGGGTCGCGGCCTTGCCAGAAAGTTCAGGGGTATTGGCGATAATCGGGTCCATTTCACCGCGTTCGCCGTTGCAATGAAGGATGATATCGCAGCCAGATTCGAGCGCGGTTTGGGTGCGGTGCTCAAAGGTTCCACCCAGTGCTTTCATCGAGAGATCATCGGTCATCAAAAGACCATCAAAGCCGATGTCTGTGCGGATTGTGTTAATCACTTTGGGCGAAAGCGTTGCGCAGTTTTCAGCATCAATTGCGGTGTATGTGATGTGCGCAGTCATCGCCATTGGTAGATCGGAAAGTTGTTTAAACGGAACAAAATCAGAGGCTTGCAAGTCCGCAAGCCGTGTATCGAGTTGCGGAAGATCATAGTGGCTGTCAAGATCAGCGCGGCCATGCCCCGGAATGTGTTTGATGATCGAAAGCACGCCACCATCCAGCTGTCCATTGGCCAAAGCGCGGCCATTTTGTGCAACTGTTTCAGGATCATATCCGTAGCAGCGATTTAGAATTATCGCATGGCTGTCATCGGTGGCCACGTCAAGCATTGGCGTGCAGTTCACATCGACCCCGACAGAGTGCAGATCATCCGCGATCATGCGGCCGCGCAGGTACATGGCGTGTTGTGCGTTGACGCCGTAGCTTTGCGTGAAATCGAGCGCGGCGTCCCATTCGCGCCAGTGTGGTGCGCGGAAACGGGCAACGCGGCCACCTTCTTGGTCGATCAAAATTGGGGCGTCGCGCCCAACTGCATTTCGCAATTCTGAAGTGAGTGCGCGGACCTGATCGGGTGTTTCGATGTTGCGCGCGAAAATGATGAAACCCCATGGGTCCGCGTCGCGAAAAAAGGCGGATTCATTTGGAGTTAAGTGCGGACCGAGGCAGCCAAATATGCAAGCCCGCCCACCCATTAACGGGCCGTCACAGGAATGCAGAGCGTACCAACAGCCAATAGGGCCGAACACAACGCACGCGATTCATCAAGTGAATTAAAACCAGCCGCACGGAGACGATAGAATTTGCGCCCCCCTGATTGTGCGGACACAACAAGGCGTTTCTTTTCCTCAAGCAAATGGGAATGTTTGGTGAGCAGTTTTGCCCATTCTGATTTCGCCAAATCTGCACTGTCGTAATCGCCAAGCTGGATCAAGCGCGTGCCAAGGGGAACGGTGTCCACGGTGGCAACATTTTCTTGTGTCGCGGCGTTTGATGCTGTGGGCTGAACCGCAGTAATTTCTGTCGACAGGCCCGTTGGCCGCCCTTGCGGGCGCAGCGACGCAGCCGGGGAAAATTCGGAACCGCCAATATTATCACGGGGAATCGTTGTCGGGTCCGTGTTTGCCAATGCCTGTTGTGCCAGTTGCTCGGCCACCTGATCGGCGATCTCGATTGCATCGAGGTCTTCTTCGGATTGTGCGACTTGGGGTTCTGGATCAGCGACGGCTTGTTGCGTTGATTGCTGTGCAGCGGCTTGGGAAACTAGTGCTGCATTGGTGATTGGCTGGTCGTTCTCTGCCAATTGTGCAGGTTCTGGGGCCAAAACAACGGTATTTGAAGGATCAGCAACGCCGCCTTCGGATTGAACGGAATTCACGGCAAGACCTTGATGAGAAGCCTGCGTGCCACCTGGATCAGCGGGGGCCACACGAGACGGACCTTCCATTGCGAGCACAATCGGTACATCATGGGGATCACGTGTACCAAGGTTGATTGTCCAATACACGAACCCTGCGATCACTGCGATTGAAAGGGCGGCAACGCCCCAATTCATCGCCATTTTCACAACGCTGATACCGCCAGCAGATGCTGCGGTTTGTTGAACGGATTCCGTTTGTGCTTTCGCCATCGGGTTTGCCTCTTTACTCGCACACATTATATTGTGTGTCTGACTGCTCCAACCCCAAAATGTATGGCTTTGCTCCTTATTTTTACATTTGTTCCATCGGGGTCACGCCCAAAATACCAAGTCCTGAGGATAAAACAACCGAAACAGCCCGAATAAGCGCGATTTTGGACAATGACAGCGGAGTGTTGTCCGATTGCCAGAACCGCAGCTCGGGATTGGATTTACCCAAGTTGTGAAGGGAGTGGTATTCACCGGCCAATTCATAAAGGTAAAACGACACGCGGTGGGGTTCATTGTGCTTGGCGGCAAGTTCCAAAAGGCGCGGCCATTCGGCAAGTTTACGGGCCAGCACAAGTTCGGCTGGGTGGGTGTTTACGGACATATCTGCGCCGGCGAGGAACGTATCTGATGTGTCTTGGCCCGCCTCGTTTGCTTTGCGCATCACAGAATGGATCCGTGCGTTTGCGTATTGCACGTAGAACACGGGGTTTTCTTTGGATTGCTCCAACACTTTGTCAAAATCAAAATCCAAAGGCGCGTCTTGTTTGCGGGTTAGCATGTGAAAACGGGTCACGTCGGGGCCAACTTGATCGACCACATCGCGCAGGGTGACAAATGTCCCTGCCCGTTTGGACATTTTGAACGGCTGGCCGTCTTTGAACAATTTCACCAGTTGCGTCAGCTTGATATCGACAGGAACGCGGCCATCGGAAAGGGCAGAAACCGCTGCTTTCATCCGTTTCACGTAACCGCCGTGATCCGCACCAAAAATATCAATCAGCTCGTCAAAACCACGCGAGATTTTGTCGTAGTGATAGGCGATATCCGGGGCGAAATAGGTCCAAGCGCCATCGGACTTTTGCACAGGACGATCCACATCGTCGCCGTGTTCGGTGGATTTGAACAGGGTCTGTTCGCGTGGTTCCCAGTCTTCGGGTTTTTTGCCTTTGGGCGGTTCTAGCACGCCTTCGTAGATTAGGCCTTTGTCTTTGAGGCTGTTGATTGCGGATTCGATTAGGCCAGATCCATAGAGCGATTTTTCGGAGTAAAACACGTCCATTTTGATGTTCAGTGCCGCGAGATCGTCGCGGATCATATCCATCATTGCGTGGGTGCCAAATTCCCGCAGATCAGCGAGCCATTCAGATTCTGGTTTGTTTACAAGGCTGTCGCCGTATTTTTCTTTGAGCGCTGCGCCGACTGGGATCAGATAATCGCCAGGGTAAGTGCCGTCTTCAAACGCAACCTCTTGGCCGTTTGATTCCAAATACCGAAGGTAGCAGGAGCGCGCGAGCACATCGACCTGCGCTCCACCATCGTTGATGTAATATTCCCGCGTGACGTTGTAGCCTGCAAAATCCAGCAAACTGGCGAGCGCGTCGCCAAACACCGCGCCCCGAGTGTGGCCCACGTGCAGCGGGCCGGTCGGGTTGGCAGAAACGTATTCCACATTCACCTTTTTGCCCTGCCCCATATCGGAACGGCCAAAATCGGTGCCAGATTTAATCGCGAGTGGGACGATCGCTGTCCAACAGGCTGGATCAAGCGTGAGATTCAGAAAGCCAGGGCCTGCGACATCTGCCGTTGTGACCCGTGGATCAGCGGTAAGTTTAGCGGCCAAAGCCTCTGCGATTGCGCGGGGGTTGGATTTGGCAGGTTTCGCCAGAACCATCGCCGCATTCGTCGCCATATCACCGTGCAACGCATCGCGCGGGGGCTCCACTGCGACGTTGGTAAAATCGAGATCAGCGGGAAGCGTGCCCTCAGTTTGAAGGATTGCAAGACTGTCGAGCACAAGTGTGCGGATATCGGCGAAGAGGTTCATGGCGCTTTCCTAGGTATTCGGACCCTGTGTGGTTAACATAGCTTGCCCGTGACCGAACCAACACTTGTTTTCCCTAAAGTATCCTGCGTTTTTGCAAAACGCTTTGGCGCGGTTTAGCATGTTGGCGGGGTGGGTCAACTGGAGGCATTGGTGAATTGGTTTAAACGGCATATTTTCGGGTTTCGGAGCGAAGACACATTCCCGTTGAGCAACGAACGGCGCTTTGCCGGGCGTGTTTCGTTGCTTTTATGTGGTTTTTTGATCTTTCAGTTTTCGTTTTCGCCACTTGATACCGGTTTTGTGCTGCTTTTAATTGGCTGGGTTTGCTCAATTTGGTCGCTGGGGTATTTCCTGTATGTTGTTCTTTTAATTGGGTTTTATGTAGCGAATACCAAAGCACAACGCCTGTTCTTGGATAGTTTGATTTCGGCCGGTTTGATGGTTTTTAGCAGCGCGCTGCTGTTCCAAAGTTATGGGATTATCGGGCCGAACAGTGATCCAATTCTAAACCGAGATGTGGTTTATTTTGCGGCCGTCACGTTTTCAACGCTTGGATTCGGGGATTTTCGCCCCTCGCCCGATGCACGGCTGATTGCAGCGAGTGTTGCGATATTGGGGAATTTGCACCTTGCCGTGTTGGTTGGCGCAGTTTTCCGATCAATGCGTTAAGAAATTAACGCAACCACGGTTAAGGAAATAACAGCGCACAGAGCAATACTTGCCGAGATGACAATGGATCGTTCAACAAATTTCAACTGGCGTGTGCTCATGGGTTCTCCTGTGTCTTGGAAACTAGCTTAAAACTGTGGAAAAGTCAATATTGCTGACTTATGCGTTGCCCTTAAACAATTTCAAAGCATAGCGGTCGGTCATCCCGGATACGTAATCGGCCACCAATCGCGCGCGGGCGAAATCGTCTGTGTTGGCATCCCATCCTTCGGGCAAAAGGTCTGGATTATCCATGAAGCGGTGGAATAGGCTCCGCAGGATGTCTGTCATTTCTTCGCGTACTTCAAGGACTTGGGGGTGGCGGTACATGTTGGCATAAAGGAATTCGCGGATCGCGTTGAGACCTGAAAGAAGATCATCGGAAAAGGCGATAACGGGGTGGCCGAGGCTGCGGATGTCCGCTGCGGATTGTGCCCCTGATTTATCGAGCCAAATGCGCGATTCCGTTAAAACGTCCTCGACCATGACGCCAAAAACACGGCGCAAAGCTTCGTGGCGGCGGCGATCTTGGTCTAGGTTTGGATATTTTTTATCAACAACGGCAAATGCCGTGCTGACGAGCGGGAGATGCAGGATATCGTCGATCGCAAACAGGCCTGCACGCAAACCATCGTCTAGGTCGTGATTGTTATAGGCGATGTCGTCTGACAGAGCGGCGACTTGGGCTTCGGCACTGGCGTGTGTGTGAAGTTCAAGGTCATGTTTGGCGTTGTATTCGGCCAGCGCAAACGGGATTCCACCTGTGACGGGACCATTGTGTTTCGCGATACCTTCTAGGCATTCCCACGAGAGGTTCAGCCCATCGAATTCGGCGTAATGACGCTCTAAATTTGTAACGATTTTAATGGCTTGGGCGTTGTGATCAAAACCACCAAAAGGCGCCATACATTCATCAAGCGCATCTTCGCCTGCGTGACCAAACGGGGTGTGGCCAAGGTCGTGGGCCAGCGCGACCGCCTCGGTTAGCTCTACGTTCAGATTGAGGACACCCGCGATGGTGCGCGCTACCTGCCCTACTTCGATTGAATGGGTTAGACGTGTGCGGAAATGATCGGCCTCGTGTTCCACAAAAACTTGCGTTTTGTGTTTTAAGCGGCGAAATGATGTGGAGTGGATGATGCGATCGCGGTCCCGTTGAAAGGCAGATCGATGCGCCGAATGGCCTTCATCCACCAAACGCCCGCGGCTAAACACTGGATCACTTGCGTATTTTGTTAACATCTGTGTGTTGCCCTATTCTCATGCCTTGTCGCCGCGTTTATCGCAGCCTATGTTTAGGGAAACCTTACACGATTAGATCGAGTGTTAACAGATGGACTTAGCTCTACCTCCCAAAGTCACGGACCGCGCTTTTGAACGACTGGCCGAGATTAACTGCGCCGCTGATGGTGCGCAATGTTTGCGCGTGGCCGTTGAGGGCGGCGGGTGTTCTGGCTTTCAGTATGAGATCAAGCTGGAAGACAGCGTAGCGGAGGACGATATGGTGCTGGAAAAAGACGGGCAAAAAGTGCTGGTCGACAGTGTTTCCTTGCCGTTTTTAACCAACGCAGTGATTGATTTTTCACAAGAGTTGATCGGCGCACGGTTTGTAATCGAGAACCCGAACGCGACCAGTTCGTGTGGATGTGGGACGAGTTTTTCGATGTGAATCTGACGGCCAAGCAAAGGCCTTTGCGTTAATCGGAAGTCTTGCTTGATCGGGTCACTAGGGCGGTAATTTGTTTGTGTTGCGCCAACAGGGCGTCTTCGGACGATTTAAGCTCGGTCGTGACTGCCCGAGAAAGATCTAATGACAGTTGTTTCAATTGTTCCTCGCGGGCCGATCCCTTTAGCTCTTTTCGAAATCCGATCATGGCTTGCTCTACTGGGCCACCCTTTTGCTCGATGCCAATAAGGTCCGCGTAATACAGCTCTTCGAAGCGCAGTTCGAGTGTTGGATCGGCTGGCCGTTGGCTTGCAAGGCGTGAAGCCACTTGTTTTGCTTCTGAAAGCAGAACATGCCGTTGGTCATGTTTGCGGGTGTCAAAAGCCAGCTTTTGTTTCAGGTATTCGGCCTCTTGCAAGGCGATTTCACGTAATATTTGGCCCTGTTTGGCGGCTTCGATGGATTGTTGTTGATCAATGTATTTTCCAAACAACATTGCGCCACTGAAAATCACGGTGAAGGCGCTGATAAGCTTAACAAATACGTCCCAATATTTTGCAGCGACTTCGCCCGTTGCAGATGAATACGTTTTTATCCAAAAGGCAAAAATGGCGACGCAAAGGGACGGCACCAAAATGATTGAGCCCAATATTACGGCCCAATAGGTTTCCCAAATCATCTCCGTTTCCTATTCATAAAAAGCTGCTTTTCGACAAAATAATTCGTGTAATTCAACCTAGAATAGCAGATTGAGGCCAAAACGTCGATGCAGATTGTGGCGCAAGAATTGCGCGACCCCGTGGCGTGACAGGGCTTGTCATCAAGGGATGGCTCGCCTACCAAAGAGACATGAAAATCGCATCGTTTAATATCAACGGGATCAAAGCCCGTTTGCCCGCCCTTTTGCAGTGGTTGGAAGAGACCAAGCCTGATGTGGCGTTGTTGCAAGAAATCAAATCCGTCGATGAGAATTTCCCGCGTGAACCAATTGAAAATTTGGGCTATACTGTTGAAACGCATGGACAAAAATCGTTCAACGGTGTGGCCATATTGTCAAAACTGCCCATCGAGGATGTGACGCGCGGCTTGCCTGGGGATGACGAAGACGAACAGGCGCGCTGGATCGAAGCCACGGTGATTGGCGATAAAACTGCGGTGCGTGTGTGCGGGTTGTACCTGCCCAACGGCAACCCTGTACCGGGGCCAAAGTATGACTACAAATTGGCGTGGATGGATCGATTGCACGCGCGCGCGGCCGCGTTAATGGCGGCTGAGGAACCTGCGTTGATGGCGGGCGATTACAACGTGATCCCACAGGCCGAAGATTGCTGGGACACCAAGCCCTGGCTGGATGACGCGTTGTTTTTGCCCGAAAGCCGACGTGCGTTTGAACGGGTAAAGAACCTCGGATTTACCGAGGCGTTTCGGATGCGAAATCAAGCGCCGATGAATTATACGTTTTGGGATTATCAGGCCGGTGCTTGGAATAAAAACAACGGTATTCGGATTGACCACTTTTTGCTGACGCCCCAATGCGCGGATTTGCTGGTAGATTGCCAGATTGACCGCGAAACCCGTGGGCGTGAAAAGCCGAGTGATCATGTTCCGATTTGGGTGGAGTTGGATGCTTGAGCGGCGTTTAGGGCGTTTCTGAGAGGCGCTCTCGGTCATTTTGGCTTTGCCAAATTAACCTGCTGCTTGGGAATTGTGGGAGCTGGGTATCCACGCATTTTCTGAGAAAAAGCGTGGGTGGTAGGCCCGGTAGGACTCGAACCTACGACCAAAGCGTTATGAGCGCTCTGCTCTAACCAACTGAGCTACAGGCCCCCAGATCAGTACCGCAGCGATACAATCGGCGTGCTTAGGCGTCAAGCGGTTTGGCGGGAAAGACGTTGTTCGCGAAAGATAATGTACAGCCCTGCCCCAACCGTGATGGCTATCCCGAGTGCCGCAAGCCCGTTGGGAAAATCGCGAAACATGATAAAGCCGATAACGGTGGCCACAGGGATTTCAAGGTATTGCATCGGCGCAAGCGTGGCGGATGGAGCATAGCGCAAGGACCAAGTCATAAACAGGTGTCCGACTGTGCCAAAAGTGCCGATTGCGATCAGCCAGAACCATTCTGTTTGGGTTGGGGCGACAATTTGCAGCGCCTCGATTTCAGAACCGCGTGACGCTATTAGTATTATGCCCAGTAAAACGGTGGCGATAATGCCTGATTGCGCTTGCAGGTTCATGGCATCGACTTCTTTAGCCACTTTGCGCGTGACCAACATGAACAGGGCAAAAACCACGGCAACAACAAGCGGCAGGAGTGCAGGTGCGCCGACATCGGCAAAGCTCGGTTGAACCACAAGAAGTGTACCGACAAATCCGACAGCGCAGGCGCCAAGGCGGTGAATGCCGACCTCCTCGGATAAGAAGTACTTCCCTAAAAGCAGCATGATGAACGGCATGACAAAGGCGATGGCGACGGCATCGGCAAGCGGAAGGTAGCGCAGCGAGGTGAACATCGCGCCGATTCCGATGATGTGGAGAAGCGTGCGTAACACCATCAACCAGAACAGGCGGCGCGGCATTTTAACAGGTAATCTGGTGAACCAAATGATCGGCCACAACAGCACCATTTGCGCGATAAACCGCACAAAAAGCAATTGGATCAAAGGGATGGTATCGCCGAGCAGTTTGGCAATTGCGTCACCCATCGGAGCGAGGAAGCAAAAACCAACCATGAAAGCAATGCCGAGGAGAGGGCGATCTTGGGTCATTCTTGCACTCTAGGCTGGCAATTCCTAAGCGCAATGGGGTAATGGGAGGCAACAGATTCTGGAGGCCCCCATGAGTGATCGTAAGAACAGCCTAACCTATGCGGATGCAGGGGTGGATATTGATGCAGGCAACGCGCTAGTGGACCGGATTAAACCCGCCGCCGCAAGCACAAAGCGTGCGGGCGTAATGGACGGACTTGGTGGTTTTGGCGCGATGTTCGATCTGAAGGCTGCTGGGTTTAACGATCCAATTTTGGTTTCAGCGACAGACGGTGTAGGTACGAAACTGCGGATCGCGATTGATACTGGGCATGTGAACACGGTTGGCATTGATCTGGTGGCGATGTGCGTGAATGATCTGATCTGTCAGGGCGCTGTGCCTTTGTTTTTCCTCGATTATTTTGCGACAGGTAAGCTGGATGTGGACAGTGCTGCGCAGGTGATTGAGGGCATTGCAGAGGGCTGTCGTCAGGCAAATACGGCGTTGGTGGGTGGTGAAACTGCCGAAATGCCAGGCATGTACGAAGCCGATGATTTTGATCTGGCGGGTTTTTCTGTGGGCGCGATGGAACGTGGAGCGATGTTGCCTGCGGGTGTATCGGATGGCGATGTTTTGATTGGGATGCCATCGAGCGGTGTGCATTCAAATGGCTATTCCTTGGTGCGTAAAATCGTGGAGCAATCTGGTTTGGCGTGGGATGCCCCCTGCCCGTTTGGCGATGGAACCTTGGGCGAGGCATTGCTGGAACCAACACGGATTTATGTACGCCCCGCAGTGGCTGCGCTGAAAACAGGTGGTTTGCACGGGTTGGCGCATATCACGGGTGGTGGATTGACTGAAAACCTGCCGCGTGCGTTGCCTGAGGGATTGGGCGCAGAGATTGATTTGGATGCTTGGACACGCCTGCCTGTGTTTGATTGGCTGATCAATGGCGCAGGTTTAGAACAAGCAGAGGCGTTGAAAACGTTCAACTGTGGCCTTGGCATGATCGCGATTGCGAGTGCGGATCAAGCGGATGATGTTATGGCCGCACTGATTTCTGAAGGCGTTGACGCCATGCGCATTGGCCGTGTGGTTCAGGGCGACGGGGTCGTTTATTCAGGCGCGCTGTAATGAAACGGGTCGCCATTTTCATATCGGGTGGCGGATCGAATATGGTGTCCTTGGTTGATGCCATGCAGACAGGCGAAATTGACGCGGAACCTGTGCTGGTATTAGCCAACTCAGCGGATGCTGGTGGGTTGGAAAAAGCCCGCGCACGTGGAATTAAAACGGCAGTGGTTGACCACCGTGATTATTCGGATCGTGCTAGTTTTGAGACAAAAATTAGCCAAATTTTGCAAGATAATGTTGTGAATGTGATATGTTTGGCAGGGTTTATGCGCGTTCTGACGGCTGAATTCACGGCGCAATGGGAAGGGCGGATGTTGAATATTCATCCCTCTCTGCTGCCGAAATACAAAGGGCTAAACACGCATCAACGCGCATTGGATGCTGGGGATTCAGAAGCCGGCGTTTCTGTGCATTTGGTGACTGCTGAATTGGATGACGGGCCAATTTTGGGGCAAGTGGCAGTTCCTATTCTAGACGGTGATACCGCAGATGATTTGGCAGCGCGGGTCTTGCTGGAAGAACATAAATTGTATCCCGCCGTTCTGAAAACCTTCATAAAGACTTTATGAACGAAAAACCTTCTAGCATTCGAAACCTTGGACCTGCGTCAGATGAGTTTTATGCGCGCGCTGGGATTGTTACTGCGGATCAGTTGCGTGATTTAGGGCCGGATGAAGCGTATTTTCAGGCGTTAAAAGCGGGCGGAAATCCACATTTCATCGGATATTATGTGCTGGTGATGGCGTTGCAAGGGCGGCCATGGAATGATTGCAAAGGCAAAGAAAAAGACGCGTTGAAGGTGCGGTTTGATGCGATAAAGGCACGGTTAACGCCTGCTGATATTGGGTTGTCTGCCTTGGAAAAAGAGCTGAATGCGTTGGGCGTTGTAGAGCGTAAGACGTAAAAAGGGGCCACGAAGGCCCCTTTTTCCTAATTTATGTGGGCTGGTCGTTAACCGACCAACTCTAGACTCTCAGACTTTGTTCCAAAGTCTTGCCGTCAGTTGGTCGTTAACCGACCAACTCTAGACCAGAGAAGAAGTAAGCGATTTCTTCGGCCGCTGTTTCTGGTGCGTCTGAACCGTGGATCGAGTTTTCGCCCAAAGACAGCGCGTGCTCTTTGCGGATTGTGCCTGCGTCTGCATCTGCTGGGTTGGTTGCGCCCATGATTTCGCGGTTGCGCAGGATCGCGTTTTCGCCCTCAAGCACTTGAACAACGATTGGCTCGGACACCATGAATTCGCACAATTCGTCGTAGAACGGGCGTTCAGCGTGCACGGCGTAGAATGCTTGTGCTTGTGCCAATGTCAGCTGGATGCGTTTTTGTGCAACGATGCGCAGGCCGCCTGCTTCGAGCATTGCGCAGATTGCGCCTGTTAGGTTGCGTTTTGTGGCGTCTGGTTTGACGATAGAAAATGTGCGCTCAATAGCCATTTGATTGGTCCTTTGGGTTGGTGGTTTGGCGGGCAAATAACACGGAAGTTCTGGCTTGGAAAGCGGTCATCTGCCACAGGTTGACAGTGCCTGTGCGCTGGGGCATTGCGTGGCATGCTTAAACTGACAGATATCTCTTACTCGATTTCCGGACGCCAGTTATTTAACGAGGCGTCCGCGACCATTCCCACAGGCCACAAAGTTGGTTTTGTTGGGCGTAATGGAACCGGAAAAACCACGTTATTTCATATGATTAACGGGGTTTTAGCAATGGATGGCGGCACTGTCGAAGTGCCCCGTGGCGCCAAGATTGGCGGCGTGGCGCAAGAAGCCCCGGCGTCCGATGACAGCCTGCTGGAAACGGTTTTGGCGGCGGATACCGAACGTGCAGCATTGCTAGCCGAATCTGAGACAGCGACGGATGCAGGGCGAATTGCGGATATTCATGCGCGACTGGGCGATATCGGGGCCTATTCCGCCGAAGCACGGGCTGCGGCGATTTTGCACGGGCTGGGTTTTGATAAGGCAGCACAAGCGCGAGCCTGTGCGGATTATTCAGGTGGTTGGCGGATGCGGGTTGCCTTGGCAGCAGTGCTGTTTTCCGAGCCTGATGTTCTACTGCTCGATGAGCCGACCAACTACCTCGATCTGGAGGGAACGTTGTGGCTGGAAGGCTATTTGGCGAAGTATCCGCACACGGTTTTGGTGATTTCGCACGATAGACAGTTGTTGAACCGCTCGGTGAATGCGATCCTGCATTTGCAGGACAAAAAGCTGACCTTGTACACGGGCAATTACGACACGTTTGATGCGGTGCGCCGCGCGAAACTGGCCGAACAAGCGGCTGCGGCGAAGAAGCAAACGGCAGAACGCGCGCACATGCAAGCGTTTGTGGATCGGTTCCGCGCCAAGGCATCAAAGGCGAAACAGGCGCAATCGCGTTTGAAAATGTTGGAACGGATGGAGCCGATTGCAGCCGCCACCGAAAATAATGTCGCGAATTTTAACTTTCCAAACCCTGAACAGCTGTCCCCGCCAATCGTTAAGTTGGACGGCGTCGATGTTGGCTATGACGACACGACGATCCTGCGCAATTTGAACCTGCGGATTGATCAGGATGATCGGATCGCGCTGTTGGGCGCGAATGGTCAGGGTAAATCGACGCTGTCCAAATTGTTTGCATCGCGTCTGAAACCGCAAGCGGGTGAGGTTGTGGCCTCGTCCAAGCTGCGGATCGGGTATTTTGCGCAGCATCAGGTGGATGAATTGCATCTGGATGAAACGCCATTGCAGCATTTGGCGCGGGAACGCCCGAAACTGGTGCCATCGCAATTGCGCTCGCGTTTGGCGCAGGGCGGTGTTGGCCCTGAGCAAGCAGATACGTTGGTTGGCAGCCTGTCTGGTGGGCAAAAAGCCCGTTTGTCGATGCTGCTCGCGACGTTGGAAGCACCACATTTGGTAATTTTGGATGAGCCGACAAACCACCTTGATATTGAAAGCCGCGAGGCACTGGTGCGCGCGTTGATGGCGTATGATGGCGCGGTGATTTTGGTAAGCCACGACCCCCATTTGGTGGGCATGGTCGCGGATCGGTTGTGGTTGGTCAAAGACGGCGGTGTGAAACCGTACAACGATGATTTGGACGCCTACCAAAAACTGTTGCTGTCTGAACGAGGCGGTGGCGGTGTTGCGGCATCTGAGGGTAAGAAAAAACCCAAGGAAAAACGCAAACCTACGGCTGTGCAACGCAAAGCAGTCGCCCCATTGCAGGCGGAGGTCGTGAAGTGCGAAGCCCGTGTTGCAAAACTGGAAGAGTTGAAGGGCAAGATCGAAAAACGCCTGATCGACCCTGATCTGTATGAACCTGTAAACCGTGATAAGCTGCGGGTATTGCAAGGAAAAGCACGCGAAATCAACGATGGATTAAAACGGGCAGAGGCAATGTGGGTAACTGCAGCCGAGGAGTTAGAGGTCGCAAAAGCGCAATGACTTGGGATTTATTTTTTACGGCTTTCGTAACGCTTTTTCTGGTTATTGATCCGATTGGATTGGTGCCCTTTTTCATCGCACTGACCAATGATCGCAAAGCCAGTGAGCGGCGAAGCATTGCGTTGCGCGCCACAGGTTTGTCGTTGGTTTTATTGGCGATCTTTGCCTTTGCAGGTGATACGATTTTGGCAACCATCGGTATTGGAATGCCCGCATTTCGAATAGCCGGCGGTTTGTTGTTGTTTCTAATTGCCGTCGATATGCTGTTTGAAAAACGCGGCGAACGGCGTGAGAGCCAAGCCGATTCTGGTGAAAAGCCTGACCCGTCTGTTTTTCCATTAACGACACCGTTGATCGTCGGGCCTGGAGCAATTGCTGCAGTGATCTTGCTAGCTGGTAAAGGCGATGATCCGTTTTTAGCACTGTCGATTACGATGGGCGCTTTGGTTGTTGTGCTGATTGTGGTGCTGAGTTTGTTCCTGATTTCTGGCTTAATAGCTCGGTTACTGGGCAAAGTCGGGATCACAGTTCTAACGCGATTGATGGGGATGTTACTGGCTGCCCTTGCCGTGCAATTTGTGGTGGACGGCGTGGTAGGATTAGGCATTTTATGAGCGGCGACGAAAAGGCATATTTCTTTTACCTGTTGATTTTGCTGGTATTTTTGGGCGCTGGCTTTTTGTATGGCAATCGCGAAAGACTTGGCACAACATTGATGCAGGCCGCTGTTTGGGTTCTTATTTTTGCGGGTGTTCTTATTGCATACGGGTTCAAGGACACCTTGCAGCAGCAGTTTTCGCCGTCACGGGCAATCGCGAATGCGGATGGATTTGAAGTGGTTAGAGGCAACGGTGGCCATTTTCATTTAACGCTGGAAGTGAATGGCAAAGACATTCGTTTTTTCGTGGATACGGGCGCGTCTGAGATTGTGTTGAGCCAAGCGGATGCAAAAATCATCGGTATTGATTTAGACAAACTGGCCTATTTGGGGCGTGCGAGCACGGCAAACGGAACTGTCGCAACAGCGTCTACAGTTTTGGATCAAGTGGTGTTGGGCGATATTGTGGACCGTGATGTGCGCGCCTCAGTGAATGGGGGCGAAATGTTTGGGTCGCTTTTGGGGATGAGCTATCTTAGCAAATTTTCCGAGATTTCCATACAAGGTGATCGGTTGATCCTGCGCCGATGAAATTAGGCGGTTTTCTCCGCCTTTTTCGTCCAGCGGCCGTTTTCTTGGGCCCAGTATTGGGCTGGAATACCTGCATCTGTTAGGGTTTTCCAATCGCCACGCGCAGCTGTCAGCTCATCTGGATTGTTGCCATCGAACATGATGCAGACGCGCGTGAATTTCGCGACCTCGGCTGAGTCTGTTTTGGCTTGATGGGTTAACAGCAAGATTTCGGAGTTGTTGGCGTTATCCGCGCCAGTTGTTAACAGGATCGGCTGATCCGCATCGTGATCGCCCCCTGCCAAACCGTGGGGCATGAAAGCGTCTTCGCGGTACTGCCACAGGTGCGCATCGAGTTTGTTTAGGCGTGTTTGATCTGTGCAGCGAATAAGGGCGCGCCAATCGTTGCCGCGCACCTTTTCCAGCAGATCAGGCAGAGCCTGTTCCAGCGGTGAAGAGGTTAGGTGGTAGAAGTAAACCTCAGCCATCTGCCAATTCGTAGTTGTCTGCGATCAGGCGATCCAATGCGCGAACGCCCCAACCTGTGGCCCCTGCTGGGGACAGTGGTGTTGGCGATTTCACGGATGCGACGCCTGCGATATCAAGGTGAATCCACGGCATGTCTGGCTCAACAAAAACCTCGAGGAAGGCCGCTGCCGTGATGGAACCCGCTGCGCGCCCGCCCGTGTTTTTAATGTCGGCGATGCGCGATTTGATCAATTTGTGATAGGCGGGCGAGAGTGGCATGCGCCATGCGCCCTCATCCTCGGCCTCGGCAGCCTTAAGGAAGATGCGCGATAGACCGTCGTTGTTGGAAAACACGCCGGCGTTATCATGGCCCAAGCCGATGATGATCGCACCCGTAAGGGTCGCAAGATCAATCATGCCAGTGGGTTGATAGGTTTTCTGCGCGTACCACAGCACGTCCGCCAACACCAAACGGCCTTCGGCGTCGGTGTTGATCACCTCAATTGTGTCGCCTTTCATCGAGGTGCGCACGTCGCCAGGACGTTGCGCGTTGCCGTCTGGCATGTTTTCAACCAGCCCAACAAGACCGACGACGTTTGCCTTAGCCTTGCGCAAGGCCAGAGTTTTCATCACGCCTGCAACAACTCCAGCGCCGCCCATATCCATTGTCATGTCTTCCATGCCAGCGGCAGGTTTGATGGAAATGCCGCCTGTATCGAACACGACACCTTTACCAACAAAGGCGAAGGGTTTTTCGCCGCCGCCGCCGTTCCACTCCATAACCACCAGCTTTGATGGGCTTGGAGAGCCGAGCCCAACTGACAAGAGAGAGCCCATACCGAGTTTTCCCATGTCCGCTTCTTCGAGGACCTTGACCTTCATGCCGAGTTTTTCGAGCTCAATGAGGCGATCTGCAAAAGTTTCGGTGGTTAGGACGTTTGCGGGTTCATTGACCAGATCGCGTGTGAAAAAGACGCCTTCATTTTGTGCTTGGTTCGCGACAAAGACGGTTTCGGTTTCAGTTGCACCCGTGCAAACAACTGTGAGCGTGCCTTGGTCGGTTTTTTCGCCCGACTTATGATCGTTGAAATCATAGGCGCGCAGGACCATGCCCTGAGCTACATCGGCCGTTGAACGACTTGCGCCAGCAAGCAGCATTGCATCGGATTTGCCGACAGATTTCATTGCCGCCGCGCCAGCATTGCGGGCCACATCGGCATCGGCCTTTTTGCCAAGCTTGATCACGACGATGGATTTCGCTTTGATGCTGGCGGGAAAATCCATGGTTTGAACGCCGCCTACTTTCATTTCTTCAAAGGCAGTTGATTCGGAGAAACGTGCCAATGCGCCCTTTGCCAGCTTGTTCACGCGACGCGATAACGGATCGAGGCCACCTGCTGGGGTCATAAAGCAAACGATTTTACCCTCAAATGCGTCGATTAGATCAAGATCAGTCTCAATAAAGCTAGGGGAGATGGGAGAGGTCATGAAAAGCCCTTTTGTTTCGTGTGATTTACCCCTGATTTAGCGTTATTGTGCCGATTTGACCACCTGCGTCTGTTCGCTTGTTTAAAAATGGTTTATCCCGACAAGGCTTGGAGAAATTGAGGTCCGCATCCGTGAAATACATCGACAGATATGTTCTGCGCCAATTGGTAGGGCCGTTTCTGTTTTTTATGGTCATTTTTGGCGGCATTCTTTGGCTTAACCAAGCGTTGCGGATCGTAGATGTTGTGATAAACAACGGGCAATCAGGCGCTGTTTTTGCGGAATTGTCGTTCTATTTGTTGCCAAAAGTTCTTGAAACTGTGGTTCCTGTCGCGGCGTTTGCCACCGCAATTTTTCTGACCAATCGGCTGTATTCTGAATCTGAATTGGTGGTGATCATGGGTGTTGGACATGGGCCAGCAAACATGACGTTACCGTTTTTCACATTTGGAATTGCGTGCTTTGGAATAATGATGGCACTGACGCATTTCATCACGCCCTTGGCGCTGTCCAAATTTCAGGATCGCCAATATGAAATCAGCAAAGAGTTTTTGACACAATTCGTTGTCGCGGGTGAATTTTCCTCGCCTGAGGACGGCGTAACCGTATTTTTTGGACAAACATTTCCAAACGGAGAGTTGCGAGACGTGGTCATCAACGATCGCCGCGACCCCTCCGTAGTTGTAACCCATGCGGCGAGCGAGGGGTATATTGTTAGCGATGAGGACACCCCGAAACTGGTTCTTAAAAAGGGATCTATTCAGCAATTTTTCCCTGAAACACGCACCCTGAGCACAATACAGTTTGATGGACTAAACTATGATCTTAGCCAGTTCGCCAAAGATGCTGCAGAACGCTACATTCGGGCAGAAGAAACACTTTCCTGGGATTTAGCAACGTCAACTCAGAGCGATGCCAATCTTGAACTGCATGATCGGTTTGTTAAATCGTTGCTGGCAATTGTTGTGCCAGCACTCGGCGCAATTGTCCTATTGTCGGCGGGTTTCAGTCGCGGCGGGTTCTTTTTACGCATCGTCTTAGGCGTGGTGTTCATGGTTGCAATCAATGCTGGGCGCGGAATGGTCCAAGGCATCGTCGAAGAAAGTGCAGTCGGGTGGCCGTTGCTGTATCTACCTGTTTTGGTTTCCTTTTTTGCCGTCTTTTTCATGATCCGATTGGGCCAAGCGCCTTGGAAATCGGGCTTTAGCGGAATATTCAATCCCAACGGAGCACCGACATGACGCTCTATTTTTACTTTGCCAAACGGTTTCTTGCGGCCTTTCTGCGGGTATTTGCCGTGCTCTGTTTGTTGTTATTCGTGTTGGAAACACTTGAAAATATCCGTGGCCTTTCAAGCCATGGCGTAAGTTTTGCACAAGCAGGTATTTTGGCATTGCTCAGCGCGCCCGCCATGGTTTTGGAGGCCATGCCGATCATTGTGATGCTTGCTGGCCTTACCTTTTGCGTGGGCTTGGCGCGCTCCAACGAGTTTGTGGTAACACGCGCAGTTGGCGTTGCAACGCTGCGCGCTATGGCCTCGCCGGCTTTGGTTGCATTCACAATCGGATTGGCCACGATTCTTTTCCTAAACCCGCTGTCGGCCGTATTTTCCGTTCAGCACGACCATTTGCGCGATGATTTTGCGAATGTGCAACGCGGCGCGGTTTCATTTGGGGATGATGGGTTTTGGTTGCGACAAAAAGATGAAGAAGGTCACACGGTTATTCATGCGCAAAGCGCGAATTCGCGTGGGACGAGCCTGCGCGAGGCTACCGCGTTAAAGTTTGATGCCAAGGGGCAATTGGTACAAAGGATTTTTTCGCGCACCGCTATTTTGCGCGAAGCCGAATGGGTGTTCACGAATGGTAAAATTTGGTCAACCGATCGCCGATGGGTAAATCCCGAACAACAAGCCACCACATTCGAGATTTTGCGATTTCCAACAGATATCACACCTGCCCAGATACTTGACGGGTACCCAAAGCCAGAATCTGTGGCGATTTGGAACAAGCTAGCGACGATCAAATCCATCGGGGATGCAGGATTTTCCACACTGCCCCATCGTATTCATCTAAACGTCGAATTGGCGCGTCCGTTAATGCTGTTGGCGATGATGATTATTGGCGCTGCTTTCACGCTTCAAACATCACGGATGGGGAATTTGGGTGTTTCGGTATTTCTTGCTCTAATTTGTGGTTTTTCCCTCTACTTCCTACAAAATCTTGCTATGACTCTGGGAGAAGCTGGAGAGATTCCCGTTTTCGCGGCGGCATGGGCGCCACCGCTTGCTGCTGTACTTTTTGCCGTGGGGCTGTTCCTCAGATTTGAGGACGGATAATATATGAAGCAATGGGCAATCAGATGTCTATTTATGTGTCTGCTAGGCCTTTTGGTTTTGCCGTCGCTATTCACCATTGCTCATTCTCAAGATTCGACCGAACCCGAAAATCGCCCCATTTCTTTGGTGGCTGACAGCGTTCAATTTGATCCCAAAACGGGTGTCCTGATCGCGACAGGCAATGTACAAGTTTTCCGTGGCACACAGGTTTTGGCAACCCAACGCGTCGTCTATGACCAACGCAATAAACGTCTTTCGGTTCCCGGGCCGCTGACCCTTACGGACGGAGCAGACATTGTGACCCGCGCTCAAGGGGCCGAGCTGGACTCGGATATGCGCAACGGCTTGATCAAAGGCGCGGAGTTGCTGATCCAACAGCAATTGCAACTGGTGAGCCATCAGATGCATCGCCAAGATGGTAAGTTCAAAGTTTTGGACAAAGTCGTTGCGACCGGGTGTCATATCTGTGCCAAAAACCCGATTCCGTTTTGGCAAATCCGCGCACGCCGCGTGATCCACGACGAAGAAGCGCGCCGTCTGTATTTTGAAAACGCGACTGTTGATTTGCTCGGCATTCCGGTCTTTTACGCTCCCAATTTGCGTGTACCTGACCCGTCGGTGCGACGCGCAACTGGTTTTCTTGTGCCAAAAGTATCGACGTCAAACACGCTCGGCTACGGGATAGAAGTGCCTTATTATTGGACGCTCGGCGATCACGCAGATTTAACCTTAACCACCCGCGCATTTACCAAAGGTAGCTTTCTGTTGAACCCGATTTATCGCCGCGAGGTTAAGCGCGGACGGTTTGAAATTGATGGGCATTTCACGCTGGCGGATTCGCTCACGAACAACAACACGCGCTCATCCTTAAGCGCGAACGGCTTGTTTCAGCTGGATCGCGAAATTGAGTTGGAATTTGATATCGAAGTCGCATCGGATGATGATTTTCGTGACGACTACGGCATTGGTACAGATAACCAAGATCGCCTTACTTCGTTTGTGACATTGCGACGAACCCGAAAAAACTTTTTCGTTAGCGTGTCGTCTTCTTACATCCAAAGCCTGCGGGCCAATGAAATTGATACAAAAATTCCGTTGGTCCTCCCCGAAATTTATGGCCGTAAAACTTGGGTCGATCCGGTGCTTAACGGGAAGATTGGGATCACGGCACAATCTGTCACGTTGCTGCGTGAAAATAACAGCGAGTTTTCGCGCATCGGTTTCGTGGCCGATTGGCAAAAAGATTGGGTCTTGAAAAACGGGTTGATTGTTGGCGCTTATACGGGGCTCGCCGGCAATTCATATTACACGCAAAATATTGCGGGCGTGGTGGACGGTTCGGTTTCGGAGCTGGTTCCCACAGCAGCACTGGATTTGCGATGGCCCCTGTCGCGCCAGAATGGCCGTGTAAGCCACGTGATTGAACCGCGTATTAAACTGGTCTGGTCGCCCGATGATGCGCGTGCAAATTCAAATAAAGACAGTGTGCAGGTTGAGTTTGAAGAAACAAACCTATTCTCGATCAACCGTTTCCCTGGGTTTGATGCATCCGAACGTGGTTTGCGCGCAAACATCGGTGTGTCCTACACGCGCTACAACCCACAGGGTTGGACCTATGGTATAACGCTGGGCCGTGTATTGCGCGCTGAGAATCTGAACCAATTTGGCGTTGGCACAGGGCTTGATGGCACGAACTCTGATTACGTGAGTGCGATCAATGTATCGTTCAACGATCAGTTCGATTTTGTAAATCGGACGCTGTTTGACGATGATTTCAGCGTTGGTAAAAATGAGATGCAGCTGTCGATGAATTTTGATCGCGTAGCGACACAAGCGTCCTATGTCTGGCTGGAACAAGATGTAGTTGCAGGGGCAAGTGATCGCACCCATGAAGCATCAATTGCCGTTCAATATCAGCGCAACGATTATTGGACTTATTCTGGCAAATGGCGGCAAAATTTGGAATCTGGAAGTTCGACAAGCGGCGAGTTTGGCATTCGATATGAAAACGAATGTGTGGCCGTTAATCTTTCCTACTCGCTTCAATTCGAAGGGTCTGGTATTGTGCACCCAACGCGAGAGTTTGGGTTAACAGTTGAATTGGCTGGGCTCGGCAACAAAAAGCGAAACAAGAAATATGCGCACAGATGTGCAGCATTAAACGGGTAGTCAGGTGAATAAAATGAAAGCATTGATTCTTGCAATGGCAACAGCGGCGATCGCGTGGACAAATCCAGTAAATGCGCAAAGCCAAAACCCATATGCCGTCGCCATTCGTGTGAATGATCGGATAATTACAAATTTCGAAATCGCACAACGTGTTTTGCTCTTGCAGCTCTTTGGCACAACTGGAAATTTGAAAAAAATCGCTCAGGAACAATTGATCGAAGATCGCCTTCGGCTTCAAGCGGCGGCGCAAGCAGGATTGAGCGCAACCGATGAAGAAATTGAAGCGGGCGTCGACGAGTTTGCAGGCCGCGCAAATTTGACTGGCGAACAATTGTATCAAATCGTGGCACAGCGGGGCGCGGCACGTGAAAGCATGCAAGCGTTTGTGCGCGCCGGTTTGTTGTGGCGCAACCTTGTGCAGGCGCGGTTTGGCGGGCGTGCCAATGTGTCGGACGACGAAATCGGCACGACATTGAACCTGATTTCCGGCCAAAAACAGCAATCCATATTGTTTTCTGAAATCCGTCTGCCGCTGAATCAACAGGGCGACGAAAAGACGCTGGAATTAGCAGAAAAATTATCAAATTCGATCACGTCTGAGGGCGCTTTTGGCGCGGCCGCACGCCGCCATTCACGATCGCCATCACGGGCACGTTCTGGGCGGGTGGATTGGTTGCCTGTTTCACAACTTCCTGCGCAATTGGCTGGGCAAATCATGGCCTTGCAACCAGGTGAAGTGACCGCACCAATTTCGTTGGGCGCTACCGTCGGATTGTTCCAATTGCGTGGTGTTCGTGAAGATCGCAATACAGATCAAGGCCCGGTGACCCTGACTTATGTTTCTGTAAACGTGCCAGGTGAACCCGGGTCAGAGAAATTGGTTTCAGACGCCACCAAACTGATAAATGACGTGGACACCTGTGACGACATCCGCGCCCAATCCGAACGGTTTGCGGTTCCAGGACACACAGACCACGTCGAAGAAGCGGGCGATTTGCCATCTGTATTGGCCATTGAATTGGCGGGTCTGGATCGCCATGAAGCGAGCTATTACACGAACACTGCAGGAACGCTGACCATCGTAATGCTGTGTGATCGTTTGCGTGAGTTGCCCGAGGGCGCACGCGAAAATATCAGCAACGGATTGTTCAATCAACGTATCAGTGGGTTTGGCCAAGGCTATCTGCAAGAACTCAAAAGCGATGCGATTGTCATTTACAAATGACTTTGCCAATTGCCCTTACAAGCGGTGATCCCGCTGGTGTTGGGCCTGAGATTTCGTCCAAAGCCTATGGCGTTTTGAAGGGCGAGCTGGCATTTTTTGTTGTCGGCGATCGACGCCACTTTCCTGATTGTGTGGAAATTTCTAACCCATCCGAAGCAAAAAACGCAGCTAGACTGCCGTTGTTGCACATTGATTTTGCGGCTTCTGCCACACCAGGATCGCCGGATCACGCAAACGCCAGCGGTGTTATCAATTCGATTGAGACTGCGGTAAGGTTGGCGCAATCTGGCATTGTGTCTGGCCTGTGTACCAACCCGATCAGCAAACAGGTTTTGATCGAAGGCGCTGGTTTTGCGCACCCCGGTCACACCGAATTTCTGGCGGAATTGGGCGGTGTCAAACAATCTGTGATGATGCTGACCGCGCCAGAGTTATCTGTCATACCTGTGACCATTCACATCGCTCTTGATCAAGTGAAAACTGTGCTCACGGCTGAATTGTTGCGCGATACCTTGCGAATTGGGCGCGATGCATTGATCCGCGATTTTGGCATTCGCGCACCGCGCATCGCTGTTGCTGGATTGAATCCCCATGCGGGTGAAGGCGGCCTTATGGGGCGCGAGGAAATCGAGTTGATCGCACCTGTGTTGGCTGAATTGCGCATTAACGGATTTGATATCGCAGGGCCGTTGCCCGCTGACACAATGTTTCATCCCCCTGCCCGTGCGCGCTATGATTTGGCCGTTTGCATGTATCACGACCAAGCCCTGATCCCGATCAAAACGCTGAATTTTTCTGCGGGGGTGAATGTAACGCTCGGCCTGCCCTTTATCCGCACATCCCCCGATCACGGCACCGCATTTGATATCGCAGGCAAAGGGATTGCGGATGCGACCAGCCTGATCGAAGCCTTGCGCCGCGCGCGCGATATGGCAACAGCAAGGGCGGCGTATGATGGCGAGCATTGATGGCCTACCCCCGCTGCGCGATGTGATTAACACGCACGAGTTGTTTGCGAAGAAAGCTCTTGGGCAAAACTTTCTGTTGGATCTGAACCTGACAAGCAAGATTGCGCGACAAGCTGGCGATTTGACCAAGTGTGACGTGCTCGAAGTTGGCCCGGGTCCAGGTGGTTTGACCCGCGCATTATTGCACGAGGGCGCGCGGCGTGTTGTAGTGATTGAACAGGACGAGCGGTGTTTGCCAGCACTGAAAGAGGTCGCAGATCATTACAATGGCGCGCTTGAGGTGTTGTTGGGCGATGCACTGAAGATTGATCCGATGGAGCATTTAACGGCACCCGTGCGGATCGTTTCTAACCTGCCGTACAATGTGGGAACCGAACTGTTGACACGATGGTTGGCGCCCTCTGAATGGCCGCCATTTTGGCAATCATTGACGCTTATGTTTCAAAAAGAAGTGGCACAGCGCATTGTCGCGAAACCACGCACAAAGGCCTATGGGCGGTTGTCTATCTTGGCGCAGTGGCGGTGTGACGCGAAAATTCTGATGGAGATTTCCCCCGTTGCATTTACGCCCCCGCCCAAAGTGACGTCATCGGTTGTGCATTTGGAACGACTAGAAAACCCACGTTTCCCTGCGGAGGCCAAGACCTTATCCCGAGTTGTTGCGCAAGCATTTAATCAACGGCGAAAAATGCTGCGTGCAAGCCTAAAAGGCATCGTTCCAGATTTGGAAGATCGCCTTATTGCAGCGGACATCAAGCCAACACAAAGAGCCGAGGAAATCGACCTCGAACGGTTCTGCAAGTTAAGTGAACTTATTCGCCAGTAGCGTTATTCAGCAGCCTTTGGTGCATCATCTGCGTTTCCAACAGCTTCTGCCACGATATCAGCAGGGTTAGAGACCTTTGGCTTTGGCGTGCGTTTGCGCGGTGCAGGTTACTTTGCCGGTTTCGCTGGCTGGCTTTCTGGTGTTTCAACCAAGTTACTGTCGGACTGTGCAGGAAACAAATCGGCATCAGCTGGAATAGATGGCTGTTCGCCAGATGCATCGATTGGAACCTGTTTGGGTTGATCCGAATTTTGCTGGTTGTTTTCGTTTTGGTGCTGGTTGTTGTTCTGATTTTGCTGGCGCTGTGCGTCTTGTTGTTGGCGCTGAGCGTCTTGCTGCTGGCGCTGTGCATCTTGTTGTTCGCGGCGGGCATCGATTTCGCGCTGTGCATCGCCCAACATGCGAACATAATGTTCGGCGTGCTGAAGAAAGTTCTCATGCGCAACACGGTCGCCCGAAAGCTGCGCATCACGAGCAAGAGATTGATATTTATCAATTATCTGCTGCGGCGTCCCACGAACCTTGCCCTCCGGGCCAGAGCTGTCAAACACACGATTCACAACATTCGCAGGATTGTTATTGTTGTTATTGTTATTGCGGTTGCGATTTTTATTGCGCGAACGGTTTTTGTTTTGAGATCTCATATGATCTGTAAGCCTTTGTGGTTTTTAGATTTTTTGGTCTTTTTCTAAGACCGAATGTCCAGATGCCTATTTGGATACTTGAGGATGAGAACACGATTTGTTCCATCATCCGTAGGGTGAAAGTACAATAGGTTATGGCTCGAATACAACCCAAAATGCGTTAAAATATGCCTATTTAGCAAGTTTATTTACCTTCACGCCGCTATTTCACGCGTTTACGGCCACAATCCGCGCATGGCCATTCAAATCTGGGTGTACGCTTACAGATGCGAATCCGTTGCTTTCGAAAATCTCGCGCACGTCAGGGCCCTGATCTTTGCCAATTTCAAAAAATGCGCGTCCCTGAGGTGCCAAAAACTGGCTGAGCTGTAGCGCAATTTTGCGATATGCAGACAACCCGTCACCGCCCGGGGTTAATGCAAGGTGAGGCTCAAAATTATGCACATCGGGCGCGAGGTCGGCCATCTCGGCTTCGGTGATGTATGGGGGATTGCTAACAATCAGGTCGTAACTGCCAGTTACATCGCTAAACCAATCAGACTGGCTAAGAGATACGCGATCACTCAGATTTAGAGTCTCTGCATTTTCGCGCGCAACGGCCAACGCATCTTTGCTAATGTCTGTACCGATACCCGTGGCAGTTTTGATTTCAGCAAGAAGCGACAACAAGATACAGCCAGATCCCGTCCCTAGATCGAGGATTGTTTTGGGAGGCGGCCCCAGCAACGCCAACTCAATCAGCGTTTCTGTGTCTGGGCGGGGATCAAGAACCGCAGGAGTGACGCGAAATTCGTGCTTCCAAAAAGCGCGTTTGCCCGTGATGTGGGAAATCGGCGTGTCGGCGGCGCGTCGGTGGATCGCATGTTCGAACTGCGCTACTTGCATCGGCGTAACGGTGCGCGACAATTCCAGCGTCAGCCGATCCGCTGGCACATTAAGGGTATGCGCCATCAAAATGCGGGCATCGCGCGGTGCTCCGTCACCAATTGCTTCGCGCAAAAGTTTGGTACCGCTGCGCAAAACCATTGATGCCGTTTGGATCATGGGTCCATTTCCGCAAGGCGGGCTGCCTGATCATCCGCAATAAGCGCATCGATGATTTCATTCAAATCGCCCTGTAAAACTTGATCCAACTTATACAAAGTGAGGTTTATTCGGTGATCGGTAAGGCGACCCTGCGGGAAGTTGTAGGTACGGATGCGTTCAGAACGATCTCCAGACCCCACCTGCCCCTTGCGGCTAGCAGCACGCGCATCGTCTGCCTCTTGACGTTTCAAATCATACAATCGTGTGCGCAAAACCTGCATTGCAATCTCGCGGTTGCGGTGTTGGGATTTCTCTGCGCTGACGACCATGATGTTGGTAGGAAGGTGCAAAATGCGAACGGCAGAATCGGTGGTGTTCACGTGCTGCCCACCAGAGCCAGACGCGCGCATCGTATCAATCCGAATGTCGGTGGCCGGGATGTCGATATCAACTTCCTCTGCCTCTGGCAGAACGGCGACGGTGGCTGCGGATGTGTGGACACGACCGCCGCTTTCGGTGACGGGAACCCGTTGAACACGGTGCACACCGCTTTCGAATTTCAGGCGGGCAAACACACCCTGCCCTTTAACGTTCACCACAGCTTCGCGCACGCCACCTAACTCATTGATGCTCTCTTCCATGACTTCGAATTTCCACCCCGCGCTTTCAGAATAGCGCTGGTACATTCGCATCAAATCACCGGCAAAAAGGGCGGCTTCGTCACCACCTGTCCCTGCGCGAATTTCTAAAATGGCGGAGCGTTCATCGGCTTCGTCTTTGGGGATGAGCGTCAGTTGAACTTCGTGCTCTAACGTGGGCAAAGCTTCTTTTAACGAGGGCAGTTCCTCGGCTGCAAGCTCCTTTAACTCAGCGTCGGCGAGCATCTCTTCTGCCTCGGCGATGTCGATAAGAAGCGTTTGATAATTCGTGATTTTTTCAACAATCGGACGCAGATCTGCGTATTCTTTTGACAGTGCGGCAAAGTCATCGCCAGCGCTGCCTTCGGACATTTTCGCCTCAAGATAAGCGAAGCGTTGTTTGATTTGTTCTAGTTTTTCGATTGGGATCATGGGTTTGAAATCGCCGCTTGTGCGGCAAGGGTCAAGGATTAAGTGACAATTCCGCAATTTTGTGCTAATTAACAGGTATGAGACATGTGTTTTTCACTGGATTTCTGATTGCGGGCCTTGGCCTGCCTGCTTTGGCCCAGAACGCTGATGTTCAATGGCCCGACTGTTATTGCACAGATAAAACGGGTTCGCGGATCGAACTTGGCGAAGAAATTTGCATGTTTGTGGATGGCCGTAGTTTCACCGCGCGGTGCGAAATGTCGTTGAACAATCCGATGTGGCGCGAAATGAGCACAGGCTGTTTATCATCGAACAATCGGTTGCCCCAAAGCGGCGGTCCAAGCTTTGATGCGGGCCTTGTTCACACCTAAATCAGAGCGACCAAAACGCGACCGCGAATAAACGGTCAAGCGGGATTTATCATCGCCTTCGGCTGTGATTTTCACCGAGATGTAATCCGGATACGCCATCAGTTTGGTGCGCTGCATGTAGGTCACCCAAAGATCTGACGCAGCGCCATCAAGAACAACGACATTGGGTTTTGACAGTGCAATATCGTTGAATTTCGCAGCCAAATCATCGGGCGTAGTATCAAAAATCAGGCTGTCTGTATCTTGGCCATCACGCATCAGGAATTGATTGGGTCGCGCGCTTTTTTCAATGGTTTCTGGGTCGACATGCCATTCACTTGCATTGCTCGGCGCGATGCGCACCCAAAGAATGGCGACAACAATCAGAATGAGCAAGAACAACGTCAACATTCGAAAAACCTTTCGCATTTGGATTATTCTGCGGCTTGATCCGCAGCGGTTTGTGCTGCCATTTCCGCGTCGATTTGGGCGGCTTTGACCTCGACCTGCTCCACGATGTGATCGACCATTTTGTCGTTGGATAATTTGTGGCTTTGCGCCCCTGCAAGGTAAACCATGCCAGAGCCAGCCCCCCCGCCGGTGAAACCGACATCTGTCATCAAAGCCTCGCCTGGGCCATTCACAACGCAGCCAATGATCGACAAAGACATCGGTGTTTTGATGTGTTCAAGTCGTTTTTCTAGCGTTTCTACCGTTTTGATCACATCAAATCCTTGGCGTGCACAGCTTGGGCAGGAAATGATGTTAACGCCGCGGTGGCGCAGGCCGAGAGATTTGAGGATTTCAAAACCGACTTTGACCTCTTCCACTGGATCGGCAGAGAGGCTGACGCGGATTGTATCGCCAATGCCATTCCACAACAGGTTTCCCATGCCGATGGCCGATTTGATCGTACCAGAGGTAAGTCCGCCTGCTTCGGTAATGCCGAGGTGGATCGGGGCGTCGGTTGCCTCAGCCAAGCCTTGGTACGCAGCGGCGGCCATAAACACATCGGAGGCTTTGACGCTGATTTTGTATTCTTGAAAATCGTTGTCTTCTAGGATGCGCATGTGATCCATGCCGCTTTCGATCATCGCATCTGGGCAAGGCTCACCGTATTTATCCAAAAGATGTTTTTCGAGCGAGCCAGCGTTTACGCCAATGCGGATCGAACAGTTGTGATCTTTGGCGGCTTTGATCACCTCTTTTACGCGATCTGGGCTGCCGATATTGCCTGGATTGATCCGAAGGCAAGCCGCTCCTGCTTCGGCGGCTTCGATCCCGCGTTTGTAGTGGAAATGAATATCTGCAACGATTGGCACGGGGCTTTCGCGACAAATTTCCTTCATGGCTTTGGTTGATTCTTCATCTGGGCAGGATACGCGCACGATATCAGCCCCAGCATCTGCGCAAGCGATAATCTGTTTGATCGTGGCAGAGGCATCGTGCGTTAACGTGTTGGTCATGGTTTGCACAGAAATCGGAGCATCACCGCCAACCGGAACATTCCCGACGTGGATTTGGCGCGATTTGCGGCGATAAATGTTGCGCCAAGGGCGAATGTGGTTCAGCGACATGATCGCTCCGTACAAAGGGCATTTAGGGTGTTATGTGGGCAGTTTGAAGCGTTTGGACAGGGGGCGCAATGCCGCAGATCAGTTAGATCCAGCATCCACGATAGCCGTTTCACTGTCGATGCGGTTCAGCTCTTCCAAATTAAGCGGGGGCGAAGATGGCTGCACAAAATCAATCGCCAAAGCGATATTTTCCGTGACGTTTGTTTGATCCAGCGCAACACCGCGCACAACGCCACCTGCATTGCCGACGGGGCCGTAAGCATTGTCGCCGACTTTTACAAAGACTGCGCCTGCGTTGCCTGCCCGTAGCAGCGGTTTTTCAACACCACGCGGAAGACGATAGCTTTCACCAGCGTCTAGAATTTTTTCAAACAGAACAGAGCCGTCTTCGAAATAAACACGCACCCATGCGGCCTTCATAGCGACCAAATCCACTGCAGGCGGGCCTTCGGCCACAACGCGCGGGGACTGTTGCTCAACTTTTGGCACATTCAGCGTAGCGGTCAGTGACGGCGCCTGTTGATCGGCATACGCGCCCAAACTGCCCGCATCAATCGACGAGATTGGCGCATCGCGCGCCACCATTTGCGGCACTTCGAGTTCTTGTGGGCGATACAGCTGATCGAGATTCGCGGTTTGCAACGGGGTGGACGGCGTGATGCCAACAATCGTGCTGCTTTGATTGGCGGTGTCCTGCGGCAGGCTTGCCACTTCGGAGGTGACGCCCGGTGTTTGATTCACGGGTACAAATTGCACGCGCTGAACTTCTTGCAGAACCGTCCAGCTGCCGTAGCCGAGACCCAAAACCAAAACCGTGAGCACCAAAACAGAGCCCAGCGCGGATGGGGAAAGGTTGCTCATAAAGCTGGCTTTTTCCGTTGTGAACGGAATGCGTGGGCGGGCAATCGGATCTGCGTGTGCAGGGCGAATGGGTGTTTGCAGCAGTGCCGCTGATTTCGTGGCAAGGGAGCCAGCTTTCAAATCGGAATGAACACCGTTAAAGCCGCTTTCTTCGCAGAACCGCACAAAGCATTCATCTGGGTTCATTTCGAGGTAGCGCGCATAGGAACGAACGTAACCTGCAATAAAGCCAAGTGTCTGGAAAACCGAAGGGTCACAATTTTCAATCGCAGAAATATAGGTGGCTTTGATCCGCAAATCACGCTGCACATCCAACAAGGACTTGCCGAGCGTCGCACGCTCTCCACGCATTTGATCTCCGAGGGTTACCTCAAAGTTATCAAAGCCACGTGGCCGTTGATTTCCTAAACTATTATCCATGGAACCTGCATGACCCCTTACGTCCGGTTCGTTGCTCTGCTCTGTGTTCTGCGCGTTGCCTCGCGCATTTGCCTCTGCGTGCGGTCGATTCGCTCAACCGCTTGTTTAGGTGCATTGTTATCACATGCAATGGGTTTTGTGCACCCCCGTAGACAATTTTTAACAGTTTGCGTTGACAGGCAAAAAATCGCGCAAATCAAACAGCTAGCGCAGTGGCGTTGCGGTCTTTAGGCGGACTTTTCCATGCGGTTCAACGCACAGTGTTGCCACAGCGCATCGAGCGCCGTAACGAGATCGTTTATCATTTTATCCGTGTGCACAGGCGACGGTGTGAAACGCAGGCGCTCTGTGCCCCGCGGAACGGTCGGAAAGTTGATCGGTTGCACGTAAACGTCGTGGTCTTCCAACAGCATATCTGACAGCATTTTGCATTTTACGGGATTGCCCACATGCACTGGCACGATATGGCTGCCGTGATCATCTAGCGGCAGATTTAAGGCACGCAAACGATCTTTTAGATGTTGGGCTTTGGCCTGGTGAATGTCGCGCAGGCTGTTGTCGGTCTTAAGGAACGCAACAGATGCAGCAGCGGCGGCGGCAACAGCAGGTGGCAACGATGTTGTGAAGATAAAGCCAGGCGCGTAGGATCGAATGGCATCCGCAAGCTTGTCGGATGTGGCGATATACCCACCCATCACACCGTAAGCTTTGGCAAGTGTTCCGTTAATAATATCAATGCGTTGGGTAAGATTATCGCGCTCAGTAATTCCACCGCCCCGTTTGCCGTACAGACCTACGGCATGAACTTCGTCGATGTAGGTTAAGGCATTAAATTCGTCTGCCAGATCGCAAATTTCTGTAATCGGGCCAAAGTCCCCGTCCATTGAATAGAGCGATTCAAAGGCAATCAGTTTTGGTGCGTCGGCGGGAAGGGATTGAAGCACTTCGCGAAGGTGGGCGACGTCATTGTGACGAAACACGTGCTTTTCACAAAAACCATGGCGAATACCTTCGATCATGGAGGCGTGGTTCAGTTCGTCTGACAGGATAATCAGGCCTGGGAAAAGTTTGGGAAGAACGGACAAAGTTGCTTCGTTCGCATTATAGGCTGACGTGAAAACAACGGCGCGCTCTTTCTTGTGTAGGTCCGCAAGCTCGTTTTCGAGCTGATGATGATAAGACGTGTTGCCAGAAATATTGCGTGTGCCACCTGATCCAGCGCCTGCCATATCTGCTGCATCTTTCAGGGCTTCGAGCACGACTGGGTGCTGGCCCATGCCAAGGTAATCATTACCACACCAGACCATAATTTCTTTGGTAGAGCCGTCAAGCTTGGTCCAGACTGCGCGAGGGAATTGTTGGTTCTTGCGTCTGATGTTTTGGAACACACGGTAACGGCCCTCTTCATGCAAACGCATCAAGGCTTGGTCAATATGTTGATCGTAGTTCATGGCAACACCGTCGGGAATCTGGATTAGCAACTGTCTATGCGAATACCATATCGCCCGTTAGATCACAAAACGCCGCACGGCGAAAATTCACCGCCCAAAAAATTAGCAGCGAAAATCACATAAATTGGCGCATTAGATGCCAAAAGCGCCCAATCATATTTGCGCGAGACGCCTTTGACGAAGATATTATTACGGTGCTAGTAAATATAGCGAATTTGATCTGTCCAATACCGTTCGACCCGACGTAGATCCGTGTTGATGTTTTGAAGGCCCGCTTCGCCGATCACATCTTGTCCAATCATACCACCTGCATGGCGTTGGAAAAGATCAGCGACAATCCCACGAATTTCACGGCCCTTAGCAGTGAGTTTCACGCGAACCGCACGGCGATCAATTTCGCATCGGTGGTGATGCATATATCCTGCTTCAACAAGTTTCTTGAGGTTATAAGAGACATTCGATCCTTGGTAATATCCGCGAGATTTCAACTCACCAGCGGTAACTTCGTTTTCACCGATATTGAAGAGCAACAAGGCCTGCACCGAGTTGATGTCCAAAAGGCCAAGCCGTTCGAATTCGTCTTTGATCACATCAAGTAAAAGTCGATGCAATCTTTCGACCATGGAAAGGGTTTCGAGATAGGACCCCAGAAACTCGGTTCCATGGGTTTTTTCGTCGTCGGTTTCAACCGCTGTGTGAATGCTCATCTTTTTCTCTCCGCCAAGCTGTTGAAGGCAGAATTGATCAAAAATATGAAACAAGAGGTTAAACAATGTAAGTTTTTTTAGAAAATTTGGACTTTATCTAGGACATATTATCTAAAATGCGCGCGATTGACGCTCTAAAAACCTGCGGCGTGGGTGCGGCACCACTTATCCAAGAATAGATATCTTGATCGGGTTCATCCATCAGCGTTTCATGCGCATCAAGATGCTCAATCGACAAATTGCGCAATGCCGTATCCGCGAAATTGCCTAGAATCAGGTCCATTTCCTTCATGCCGCGACGCCATGATCGCATGCGCAAACGGCGCAAACGGGTTTCATGGTCTTCGTTTTCAGGCACGGGTTGGTTCATGCGTGCTGTTTATTCCGCAATTTTATCACAAGCAAGGCCACAACAACGAGTTTCCCTTGCACCCTTGAGTGATGACTTTAAGAAGGTTTCGCGTAGGTAAAGGGAGAGCTGCCGTGATGTCCGATTTTTTGTCCAAAACGCTGGAACGGGTAAAGCCTTCACCAACGATCATGATTTCCGCGAAAGCCGCTGAACTAAAAGCCGCAGGGCGCAATATCATCGCGTTAAGCGCGGGCGAGCCGGATTTCGATACGCCAGACAACATCAAAAACGCGGCAAAGGCGGCGATGGATGCTGGCAAGACAAAGTACACAGCGCCTGATGGCATACCAGAACTAAAGCAGGCGGTTTGCGATAAATTCAAACGCGACAACGGGCTAGAGTACTCCAAAGAGCAGGTTTCTGTTTCTACGGGTGGCAAACAGGTTTTGTACAACGCGTTGATGGCGACCCTGAACGAGGGCGATGAGGTTGTGATCCCTGCCCCCTATTGGGTGTCTTATCCTGACATGGTGTTACTGGCGGGTGGCGTTCCCGTTGCCGCAGAAACGTCGATGCAGACGCAATTCAAGCTGACAGCAGATCAATTAGAATCTGCGATCACGCCAAAAACCAAATGGTTGATCTTTAACTCTCCGTCTAATCCGTCGGGCGCTGGATACAGTTGGGAAGAAATGAAGATGATCACCGATGTCTTGATGCGCCATCCCCATGTTTGGGTGATGACAGACGATATGTATGAACATCTGGCCTATGATGATTTCGAGTTTTGCACCCCTGCGCAGGTTGAACCGCGACTGTACGATCGCACGTTGACGGTGAACGGCGTGTCCAAAGCCTATGCCATGACGGGGTGGCGCATTGGCTATGCGGCGGGGCCGAAAGAATTGATCGGTGCGATGCGCAAGGTTCAGTCGCAATCCACGTCTAATCCGTGTTCGATTTCCCAGTGGGCCGCCGTTGAGGCGCTGAATGGCCCGCAAGATTACATCGAGATGTCGCGCCCTGTGTTTGAAGGGCGGCGCAATTTGGTTGTGAAAATGCTAAATGAGGCTGAGGGCATCAGTTGCCCAACACCTGACGGCGCGTTTTATGTGTATCCCTCGATTGCGGAATGTATTGGCAAAGCCACGCCAAGTGGTGTGGTGATTGAAGATGACGAGGTTTTCGCAACGCAATTGTTAGAAGATCAAGGTGTTGCCGTGGTATTTGGCGCCGCCTTTGGGCTTTCTCCGAATTTTCGAGTGAGCTATGCCACATCGGAAGAAGAGTTAATTGATGCCTGTGGACGTATTCAGGCATTTTGTAAAAGTTTAGTGTAGGGGTAACTATGTCAGATTTGGGTTCGCTTTTCTTTCGCGTCCGTGAAAACGGGGCCGCAGTTTACCGTGTTGATGCGGAAAACCGCCAGCGTCGGTTGGATATGCAGCAAATTGCGGTGATCAATATCCGCAACGGCGATGTGAAACCGCAGGGGGATCAAATCCCAACGGCAGCCGAACGCAATGAGATTGATGCTTGGGTGGTCGCACGGCGTAAAGTTGTTGAAGAACGGCGGATTGATGATTTGCTGCGCACGACGGATCATTTGAACCTGACCGCGCAATGGGTGCAGACCAAAGCTACCGATACGCAAATTGATCTGTTTGCGGATGATCTGTTGATGGCAATGCATGATTTGCGCAGTGTTATCGTGCGCCGCAAGGCCGATGGCCTGATTAAGAAGTAGGTTTTAGGTATTTTTAGAACATTGAAGCTAGAGAGGTTTATTCCTTGCCAGCGCGCGACATCCAATTCGGCAAAGCCGATTTTGCCCAAGTTTTACCCAGTAAGCCGTCAGATATATCGTCAATCATTTGTTTTTCTGCTGGAAGAAAAACGCCATCTGCATGACCAATTTCAGACAACAGTTCGACAACGCCATCACGGATTTTCTGATGGTTACAATCTGGGTTTTCTTTCGTCAGAAGGCGTAGATCTTGGGTCATTTGTTGGACAGAGAAACTGTCTAGGTGATGCTCCACTGCGGCCATCGCGGGTTCCACAAACTTTGGGTCATATCCCCAAAGATCAGTGAAATACTCTGCAATTACATCACGCTCTTCTTTGACGATCATACGATCTGATGCGGCCACTTTAAGGGCAAGTGGGCAAATCACATCAAAGAGGCTTACTGCCAATACATCAATGGGTGTATTGATGAATTTGGGCACCACGTCGACGCGATTTGAGGTGTATTCACGCATGAGCCGGGACACGCCGTAATATGCTCCACCTGCAAAAACGCCGGCAGCTACGACTGTTAGGATCGGGGTGACAACTGGCGCGGCGAACATTGAAAGTCCGGTCCACGCGAAGGCGCTGCTTGACCCGGTCGCAGCGAAAGCCGGAAGTGATGCAATCCGTGCTCCGACAAAAACTGAATTCGCCAAGATCCACAGGTCTTTGGCTGAAGCTTGCGCGCGTAAAGTGCCATAGGCGCTTTCTCCAATTTGGAGTTTTGCACGGAATTTGATGTCGTTAGACACAACCTGGTCTACCTTCGCGAGATCTGACGACACTGTCATATTTTTCGATTCCATTACGTGAGATGGCGGAAAGGTTCGAACACATTCAGCAAGACCGAAACGCGCGTTTGCAAGGCGGCGTCCACCATGGCACCCTGCCCTGCGATAACTTGCCCAATCGTTGTGAGGAAATTTAGCAGAAGTGGCCCTAGGATTTGACCGACGAAAGGCGCGAATTGGAACATTTTCTCGACCATCAAGCAGATGACTTCGCCAAACGATAGATGGCCGTATTCATCATTGAGGCGAAACACCAATTCGAGAAACTTTTGCCCGATCCGAAGGACAGTCTCGCCAACTTTCACAATGCGTTTTGCCAATGAGGACAACATCGCTTTTGCGTCGGCATTCATGGGGAGATTTGCAATTTTACGTTCAAGTTGAGATTTACTAAAGCTCAATTCAAACAGCTGTTCGCGTTGCTTCCCGTTTGGATCGGGTATTTCTTTTGAAATTGAGGTCTCTAAATCTTGTAAAGTTGCAGTGACTAACAAAGCTCTCTCCGTTTTAACATCAAGTGTGCGAGAGTGAGCGCTCTAAATCAACTGCTAAACAGGCAGCATTGTTGTGCTTTTGATCTCTTCCATCGACAGCAAGGCCGTGACGTTGAAGATTTTCACTTCGCCGATCAGGGCTTGGTAGAACGTATCATAGGCTTTGGCGTTGGTGACGCGGACTTTTAGAATATAGTCGATGTCCCCTGCGAGGCGGTGGGCCTCCATCACTTCGGGGCGGTCTTTTAGGGTTTTCAGGAACTTATTTTGCCAGCCCTCGTCGTGTTCGGATGTCCGGATCAGCACAAAGAAACACGCCTCTAGGCCGAGCATTTCTGGGTCAATCAACGTGGTTTGTTTGGTGATCAGGCCAGACTCGCGCATTTTGCGAATGCGGTTCCAGACTGGCGTTTTACTGCCACCTACGGATTTGGCGATTTCATCGAGGGATTGAGAGGCGTCTTTTTGCAGCTCTGCAAGGATTTTCCGATCTAGAGCGTCTAATGCGATGGGCATTTCGGTATTTCCTTTAAACTGCAGTGTTTGTTCTGCCCTCAAGCAACGAGGTAGAATTAATTTCCTATTTCATTCAATAATGCGTTTGTAAATGGAATTATTTCCCTTCAAGGCGTATATCGTAGGACAAATACTAATCTAAGGATGTCGCGATGAAGCATTTTCCGATCTTTGTGAACTTAGTCGGCCAGCGTGTTTTGGTTGCTGGCGTGGGCGAAACGGCAGTGGCAAAGCTGCGGCTGATCCTAAAAACCGAAGCTGATGTGCATGTGTTTGGTGTGGAGCCTAACACTGCAATATTGGCTTGGGCAGATGCGGGTAAGATCACGCTGCACGAAGGTGAGCTGCGAGCTGAGGATGCATCGGGTGCGCGGTTGGTTTACGCGGCGCAAGATGATGATGTGCTGGATGCGCGGGTTGCTGGGATTGGTCGCGGGGCAGGTGCGCTGGTGAATATCGTTGATAATCTGGCCGACAGTATGTTTATCACCCCTGCGATTGTGGATCGTGATCCCGTGACGGTTGCGATTGGCACAGAGGGCGCGGCCCCTGTTTTGGCGCGACACATCAAACGGCAAGTGGAGGAGGCCCTGCCCCCATCGCTTGGGTTGTTGGCGCGGATTGGGCAATCGTTTCGCGGCGCTGTCGAAGTGCTGCCGATGGGGCGCAAGCGGCGCGAATTCTGGTCGAAGTTTTACTTTGAGCGCGGTCCTTTGGCGCTCGCGGCAGGCGGAGAAGCCGCGGTTCAGGCCGAGCTGGATGCGTTGTTGGCCCAAACGGTGGCGGCGAAACGATCTGCTGGGCGGGTGGATTTGGTTGGGGCTGGCCCCGGCGATCCTGAGTTGCTGACGCTGAAAGCGCGCAAGTTGATGCACGGCGCGGATGTTGTGATCCACGATCAGCTGGTCACAGGCGAAATTCTGGAACTGGCGCGGCGCGAGGCAATTGTTGTTGAAACGGGCAAGCGCGGGTTTGGTCAAAGCTGGAAGCAAGGCGATATCAACGACTTGATGGTGTCCCATGCCGCGCAAGGGCATCACGTGGTGCGCTTGAAATCTGGTGATCCGGCGATGTTTGCGCGATTGGATGAGGAAATGGATGCGCTGGACTCAGCGGGCGTGGATTGGGCGATTGTGCCCGGCATCACAGCGGCATCAGCGGCGGCGGCTGGCACGCGCGTTTCGCTGACACGGCGCGGGCGTAATTCGGCGCTGAAGTTTTTGACGGCCCACGATGTGGACGGATTTGCCGATCAGGATTGGCGCGATTTGGCCAAGCCAGACGCGGTTGCGGCAATTTACATGGGCAAGCGCGCGGCGACGTTTTTGCGCGGTCGATTGTTGATGTTTGGCGCAAGCGGCGATGTGCCTGTGACGGTTGTGGAAAATGCGAGCCGTGCAGATCAGCGGATTTTGCAGGCCACCTTGATGACATTGCCAGAGGTTTTGGCGGCATCAGATGTGACAGGGCCTGCGGTTTTGTTGCTGGGGCTGCCCCCCCGTGCAGCAGCTCAGGCTGCGATGGATTTAAAAATTGATGAGATGGAGCAAGCGTGATGGCGAAGAAGTTCACACCTAAGGTTCTGACGGCAAATGATTTGCTGAGCGGCGATGTAATTTACTGGAACGACAACGGCGATTGGGTCGATGCGTTTGAGGATGCGCTGTACTTGGACACAGAAAAGCTGGCGTTTCACGTGCTGCGATTGGCGCAAAAACAGGGGTTGGACAAAGTTGGCCTCTACCTTGCGGACGCGGAATTGGGCGACGACGACAAACCCCGACCAGCGCATTTTCGCGAAGATTTTCGGGCCACTGGGCCGAGCAATTATCACCACGGCAAACAAGCGGAGTTGGCGTAATGTATTCATACACTGAGTTTGACAAAGAGTTCATCAACGAGCGAAACAAACAATTCCGCGCGCAAGTGGAGCGGCGCATTGATGGCAGCCTGACCGAAGATGAGTTCAAGCCATTGCGTTTGATGAACGGTCTGTATTTGCAGCTGCACGCCTACATGCTGCGTGTGGCGATCCCCTACGGCACGTTGAACGGTGGGCAAATGCGCCAATTGGCGCTGATTGCAGAGAAGTTCGACAAAGGTTATGGGCATTTCACGACCCGCCAGAACATTCAGTTTAACTGGCCAAAATTGCGTGATGTGCCTGATATTCTGGATGCATTGGCCGAGGTTGAGATGCACGCAATCCAAACGTCTGGCAACTGTGTTCGCAACGTAACAGCAGACCATTTTGCAGGGGCTGCGAGCGATGAGATTGAGGATCCGCGTCCAACGGCGGAATTGCTGCGCCAGTGGTCCACGGATCACCCTGAGTTCGCGTTTTTGGGGCGGAAGTTTAAGATCGCGGTGACTGGATCGGAAACAGATCGCGCTGTGACCAAAGCCCATGACATTGGGTTGCGGATGGTGCGTAATGGCGACGGAGATGCTGGATACGAGGTGATTGTTGGTGGTGGTTTGGGCCGCACGCCAATGATTGGCAAAGTGCTGCGGGAATTCCTGCTTGTTGAAGATTTACTGCCCTATGTTGAGAGCGTTTTGCAGGTGTATAACCGTCTGGGACGACGCGACAACAAGTATAAAGCGCGGATCAAAATCACGGTTCATGAGAATGGCATCGAGACCATTCGTGAGCTGGTTGAGAAACGATTTGTAGCGCAACGCGCCGCGTTTGGTGGGAATGATCAAAAGCTGTTTGCGCAGATCAAAGAAGCCTTTGCGACTCCTGCGTATCTGACTGCGCCGTTGGATGGGTTTGTTGAATTACAGAACAAGGACGCGAGCTTTCGTTCCTTTGTGGATACCAACCTGTCTGAGCATAAGAACCCTGAATATTCGATCATGACGATCTCGATCAAAGCACATGGGCAAACGCCCGGTGATGCAACAGCGGATCAGTTGCGGGTTATGGCAGGGATTGCAGAGGATTTCGCGCATAATGAATTGCGGATTTCCCATGAGCAAAATGTGATCCTGCCCCATGTCCACAAATCAAATCTGCCAGAAATTTATGCACGATTGCGCGAGGCAGGTTTGGCGACAGCAAATATTGGGCTGATTTCAGATATCATCGCCTGCCCCGGTATGGATTATTGTGCGCTGGCGACGGCGCGGTCCATTCCTGTGGCACAGCAAATCGCGACGCGGTTTGATGAGTTGAAACTGGAGCACGATATTGGGGCGCTGAAGATCAAAATCTCGGGCTGTATCAATGCCTGTGGGCACCACCATGTGGGCCATATCGGGATTTTGGGTTTGGATCGTGCTGGTGTTGAGAATTACCAGATTACGCTTGGGGGTGATCACACCGAAACCGCTGCCATTGGTGAGCGCGCTGGCCCTGGGTTTGCCTACGACGAGATCGTGCCAGCGATTGAGCGGTTGATCTATACGTATCTGGATATTCGCAGTGATGAAAACGAGGTCTTCTTGGAAACCTATCGCCGTGTGGGATTGGAACCGTTTAAGGCAGCGCTATATCCTGAACAGCAGATCGCGGCGGAGTAACATGCCATTTGAATCCGCATATCTGAGCATTCCTGAGCGGGTAGAGCTGATGAACTTTCGGTATCGCAATCACGCGGCCATTCCTGTTCTAAGCGCCACGCTGGGTGATCCCTTCTTGGGCAAAATCGCGATGGTTTCGTCCTTTGGAGCGGAATCCGTTGTGTTGTTGCATCTGGTGTCGTTGATCAAACCGCAAACGCCTGTGATTGTGATTGATACGGAAATGTTGTTCCCAGAAACGCTGGAGTATCAGGCGGAGTTGGCGGAGGAATTACAGCTGCAAGATGTGCGGATTATCAAAGCCAAGCCAGAAGATATTACTGCGATTGATCCAGATGGCACGTTGCACCAAAGCGACCCTGATGCGTGTTGCGGCTTGCGTAAAACTGCGCCGTTGCACGATGCATTAGAGGGTTTTGATGCTTGGATCACGGGGCGGAAGCGGTTTCAGAATGGCCAGCGCACTGCGTTAGAGCTATTTGAAACGGATACGGATCACCGTTTTAAAATCAATCCGTTGGCGCATTGGCGCGCACAAGATTTGACGGCCTATATGGAAAACAATGCGCTGCCGCGCCATCCGCTGGTGGCAAAGGGATATCCGTCGATTGGATGTGCCCCGTGTACCAGCCCCGTAAAGAGCGGCGAAGATGCGCGATCTGGACGCTGGCGTGGGCAAAAAAAAGTAGAATGCGGAATACATTTCGGAGCCGATGGCGCCGTGGAAAGAAGAGTTTAAGTGATGACAAACGTAATTGTACAAGACAGCGGCTTTGTGACCGAAGATTGGTCTGGGCCCTTACTGGACTGGGATGTGGCGACACAAGGCGGTGCTGATCCTGAAACAGGCTACGGGCTGGATGTGCCAAACACCGTGACGGCGGAACAGTTGCAGCCGTACTTCAATTCGGTTTCAATGATCCGTGTGTCTTTTCCGTCGTCCCACGATGGGCGCGGATTTTCGATTGCGCGAACATTGCGGATGTTGGGCTTTGCAGGGCGTTTGCGTGCGCATGGGCATGTTTTGGCGGATCAATACGCAATGGCGCGCCGAGTTGGGTTCGATGAAGTGGAAATCGACGCTGCTTTGGCCGAACGCCAGCCCGAGGATCAGTGGCTGGCGCGCGCAAACTGGCAACAGCACAGCTATCTGAACCGATTGCAGCAATCCATTTAATTGTTAGCACGCTAACGATTGACCTTTTCCAAGGAATGAGACAAATGACGGATCAAACATTGACATTGAACGAGGCGAAACCCGTGCCTGTACTTCCTGACGCGCAAACCGTTACTTCTATTACGCACCACAACGACTGGCTGTTTTCGTTTCGCGTGACCCGCCCGCAATCCTTGCGGTTTCGTTCTGGTGAATTTGTAATGATCGGATTGATGGGTGACCCCCATCCTGAGACGGGCAAACAAAAACCGTTGTTGCGCGCCTATTCCATTGCCTCGCCCAGTTGGGACGAAGAATTGGAATTCTATTCCATCAAAGTGCAAGATGGCCCCCTGACCAGCAAATTACAGCACATTCAGGTTGGGGATGAGATCATCTTGCGCCCTAAACCAGTGGGAACGCTGGTTTTGGACGCGCTTTTGCCCGGCAATCGGATGTATTTTATCTGCACTGGCACAGGGATTGCACCGTTTGCATCGTTAATCCGTGATCCAGAGTTGTATGAAAAATATGACGAGGTGATTTTGGCACATACCTGTCGCTATGAGAGTGAGTTGAAATACGGTGCGGATTTGGTGGCATCCCTAGCCGATGATCCGCTGATTGGCGAGTTTGTCGGCGATAAATTGAAGTATTATGCGACCACGACCCGCGAAAACAGCCCGCGTATGGGGCGCGTGACCGATCTTTTGCGCAATGGGACAATCGCCAAGGAGTTTGATCTACCACCGATGAACAAAGACACAGACCGTTTGATGGTTTGTGGCTCAATGGCGTTGAATTTGGACGTGAAAGACATCTGCGAAACTGCGGGCATGACCGAAGGATCGAATTCTATGCCCGGTGAATTTGTCGTGGAAAAGGCATTTGTCGGCGAAGGGGTTACAGAAAACTTCGACTGATGTGACTTTTTTAGACTTGTGCGTTTTAAACTGATTGGCTTCTTTGGTGGAAATCAAAGGAGCGCTTTTATGTCTGCACTTAACACATCTCTCCTTCACCCAAAATTTGGCAAGATAGTTGAGGGTGTTGATTTGCGCGACGTGCGGGAGGATCATTTATTTCCTGAAATCCGCCAAGTGTTCGACGAACATTCCGCGCTGTTGTTCCCAGCACAAAGCATCACGGACGATGATCACACACGGCTGGCGCAGATGTTTGGGCCGTTGGAAAACCGCGAGGCAATGGCACAGGGACGTGCGGTAGAATTTAAGGTCTCACCTGTTTCCAACGAGGTTGACGGTGGAGTGAGCGATGCAGAGGCCCTGCACACACTGAATTTACGCGCAAATATGCTGTGGCACACCGACAGTACCTTTTTGCCGATCCCCGCACTCGTGAACCTGCTGACAGCGAAAGTGGTTCCCGAACAGGGCGGGCAGACCGAATTGGCATCGACGCGTGTGGGATGGGCTGAAATGCCCGATAATTTGAAAGAACCGTTGAAGGATGCGGTGATTTGGCACCGTTTATCCCACTCGCGCCAACAGGTTTCGGCTGAACTCGGTGCGATGCCTGAAATGCGACAATGGCCTGATCGGCCTTGGCGCGCGATTTGGCCCAATCCAGTGACTGGCGAAGATGCACTGTATATTGCAAGCCACGCGTTTGCTGTTGAAGGCATGGGTTTGGCGCAAGGTCAGACGTTGATTTCAGAGGCAATCGCCTTTTGTACGCGGGAAGAAAATGTCTATTCCCACGAATGGCAGGTCGGTGATGTTTTGATCTGGGATGAGCGAGCAATGTTACATCGAGGCCAGCCTTGGCTCTATGAACAGCCACGAACGTTGATGAGTATCTGTTGCTCTGCCACCAAAAGTGATGGGTTGAATTCAGTAAGAATCGTTTAAAACCAGCTTCTTCTGGCAAAAATTCGCCCAATATTTACGATATTTTTATCTCCCTCTCGAATTGTTACAAGGGCTGAACTACGTGTTATACACGGCGATGTGAGTGGTGTTTCACCACCGCTCGTTGCTATCAGTAACCCATCGCAAGACGCGATTTAGGTTTTAACCTCGGAGAGGAACTCAAATGTCAAACACAGTAAAAACGCTCGCAGTAGCTTCCGCAGTCGCCGCAGCTATGGTTTCCCAAGTAAATGTTGCGTCCGCGCAAGCCAAAGAGAAATGCTACGGCGTTGCTCTGGCTGGTCAAAATGGGTGTGCAGCTGGCCCAGGTACATCATGCGCAGGTACATCCACAGTAGATTACCAAGGCAATGCCTGGTCTTTGGTTGCATCTGGCACATGCGTAGACATCGCGCTGCCTGCTTTGGCTGACGGTACTGCACGCGTCGGATCCAAAGAAGCTTTGGATCGTGACATCCCGTCCTAAGATGACACCCCGGGGCATGGCGGCATTGATCGCCTGCCCTACTCCCACTTAACGATCTGACATCAGGTGATTTCACAATGCTGGACGCACGCGCAGATAAGCCAAGCTTTGTTCCCAATAGGGCTGGCGTTGGCTATAAGGCGCAGCATTTAGACGGTATTCTGAAATCCCCCAACACAGTCGGTTGGTTGGAAATTCACGCAGAAAATTACATGGGTGATGGCGGACGGCCAATTGCCCAGCTGCGTCATCTGCGCGAACACTTCCCTATTTCATGTCATGGCGTTGGCCTTTCGATTGGCGCTGAGGGGCCGCTTGATCCTGACCATTTGGCACGCCTAAAACATCTGGTCGAATGGTTGGAACCTGGTTTGTTTTCCGAACATCTGGCCTGGTCCACGCATGAAACTCATTTTTTGAACGATCTGCTGCCGGTTCCCTACACGCAGGCAACCGTTGATCGCGTAATCGAACATATTGATCTGGTGCAAACCACCGTTGGGCGGCAGATGCTACTGGAAAATCCTTCGACCTATGTGACCTTTGAAGAAAGCGACCGCTCCGAGATTGAATTTCTGAGAGAAGTCGCCAAACGATCTGGCTGTGGATTGCTGTTGGATGTCAACAACGTGTTTGTATCCGCGACCAACCAAAATTACTCTCCAGAAGGCTATATCGACGCCTTCCCTACTGAATTCGTTGGGGAAATCCACCTTGGCGGCCATGAAGAAGACGCTGATGATCACGGGGCAACCTTGCTGATTGACAGTCATTCACGCAAAGTCGTCGACCCTGTTTGGGCGCTGTATGAATACACACTAACAAAATCTGGCTCTCGCCCAACCCTCATCGAATGGGACAATGATATCCCAGAATGGGATATTCTCGCAGCTGAAATGACCCGCGCCGATGGTATCTTATCCGCGCAACCTGCGACCCCTGCATGAGTGTCAGCCAAGCTAAATTTACGCAGGCTCTGCTAAATCCAGAGGCTGCAATCCCTGCTGGATTGATTGATCCTCAAGGTCGCCCTGCGGGCAAACGGTTTAACGTCTATCGAAACAACGTGATCGTCAGCTTGATGGACGCGATGGAAACCGCCTTTCCTGTGATTCAAAAACTGATCGGCGCAGAGAATTTCCGCAACTTGTCTGGCCTTTATGTGCGCCAACACCCACCAAAAAACCCGATGTTGATGTTTTATGGCGCGGCATTTCCAGCATTTTTGAACGGTTTCGAGCAATTGGCGCATGTTCCGTATCTGGCGGATGTGGCGCGGTTGGAATTGGCGCGGCGAGCGTCTTATCATGCTCGAGACTCGACGGCCGTGGCTGGGGACGCGCTTGGCGCAATAGCGCCTGATGCATTAATGGAAACGGTGATCGAGCTGTCGCCTGCGGTGCGGATTGTGCAAAGCCCCTACCCGATTGCCGCAATTTGGCATTTCAACATGACGGATGGTGCCCCTGCACCCGAAGGCGCAGCAGAAACCGTATTGATCACCCGCCCTGCACTGGATTTGAACATGCAAGTGATTGGGGCTGATCAAGCAGTATTCTTATCTGCTTTGCAAAACGGGGAAACACTCGGCGCGGCCTATGAAGCCAGCACACAAACGGATGACACGTTCGATCTGTCCGCTGCAATTGTTCTGATGCTGCAATCAGAACTCATAACAAAACTAAAATCGTGAGGGACACGAAATGACTGCAATCACAAACTTATACAATTCGATCATGGGGCTGGTGCTAAAGGCGCTTGGGGATTGGTTTTTGCCAACATTTGCAAGGTTTTCCTTTGCCGCGGTGTTGTTGATGTATTTCTGGAATTCCGCAAAAACAAAGTTGGGTGATGGGATATTTGGGTTTCTGAGCCCTTCCGACAACGCCTATATCCAGATGTTCCCAAAGACCGTTGAAGCCTTGGGATATGACACAAGCCAATTGGGTGCGTTTCATTGGTTGGTTGCCGTTGGCGGTACAGTTGCAGAGTTTATTTTGCCTGCGCTGATCATCATCGGCCTGTTCACCCGCCTTGCCGCCATTGGCATGGTTGGGTTTATTTTTGTACAAAGTATTGTGGATGTTTATGGCCACGGAGTTGCCGGCAAAGACATCGGTGCATGGTTCGATGGCCCTTCAAATGCGCTTATTCTTGATCAACGCCTTATGTGGGTTGTGCTGTTTGCGATTTTGATCGTCAAAGGGGCTGGGCCGCTGTCGGTGGATCGGATGTTGATCAAGCCTATTGAGGACTAAAGCAGCTGGGATTGGACGTCTTTCGTCCATCCCAACGTCAAAGACCCTTTATGATCTATCACCGGGCGTTTCATCAATGCTGGGTGGTCGATCAGTAGTTTTAGGGGCTCTTGCGCGCGTTCTGCGTCATCCAATCCGCGCCAAGTTGTGGAGCGGGTGTTGAGAAGCGCCTCGCCGAATTTAGCGTGAAATACCTTTAGGTTTTCGGGGGTTACACCATCTGCGCGAACGTCGATAAAGGTCACATCGTGGCCCACAGCGGCCAATGATTTCAATGCCTTACGGCAGGTGTCACAGTTTTTCAAACCAAACAACTTCATCACGCTTCCCCTTATTTTGAAGATATTTATCTTCATTTTCAGGCAATTCGCAAGACATTAACGCGCGGGAAATGCGCCACTAATAGAAAGGCCCAGTTGTTTAAAACAGGGCCAATTTCTTAGGCTTTAGGATCCGAATTTGACGCTAAATGGGGCGCTTCCGTCCAATTGCTGCCAGTTGCGAGGATGCAGGTTAAGCCGTTGGGATAGGTCAATAAAACCGAGAATGTTCCGGTTTTATTGGAGGCCCAAAACTCGACCACTTGGGTTGCGCTGGACAGGCCGACGCCGCGGCTTACTTCTTGATATCGTTCCGTTAATTGCGTGATAAGTTGGTCACGCGGGCCACAGGTTTGCGCGGTTGCGGCAGGTGGTGCCAATGCGGCCATGCCAAAGACAAGTGCTGTTGAGGTGAGACGTTTAAACATGATGTAACTCCTTGTTTTCATTTCTGAAAGGAGCTGAGGCAGAGGACCTGCCAGACCCCTTTCGGGATGGCTATACCTTTGATGTGGGGTCTTGGGCCGCAGCTGACAAGAGGGCTCACAAGCAAGTGTTAACTGTGTGTAGCACCACGGCGCGGGCGGGTAAGATTTGGGCCAAACCACCGCTTTCGCAGGGGTGCAAAACGTATGGCACCTGTATGCAAAAGGTATGCAAATCGTATGGCAACGCGCCATACAAGTGCCATACACGGGGCCGTGAAAATCGCATTAACCCTTTGCGCAACATCACGCCGATTATATCACGTTTGTGCGATTACCCTTTCCAAGTCGGAAAAATTACTCCATATGGGGGGGGTG
>Ga0233426_10000183_pt1 | contig 71905 bp, 78 predicted proteins | sample SI_118_April2016_6_FD_179875 | JGI IMG/M metagenome (GOLD analysis project Ga0233426, IMG submission 179875) | Seawater microbial communities from Saanich Inlet, British Columbia, Canada - SI_118_April2016_10_MG | ecosystem: Environmental > Aquatic > Marine > Inlet | place: Canada: British... | reverse complement strand
GTAATTCCGAACAACGCTAACCCCCTCCGTATTACCGCGGCTGCTGGCACGGAGTTAGCCGGGGTTTCTTTACCAGGTACTGTCATTATCATCCCTGGCGAAAGAGCTTTACGACCCTAAGGCCTTCATCACTCACGCGGCATCGCTAGATCAGGCTTTCGCCCATTGTCTAAGATTCCCCACTGCTGCCTCCCGTAGGAGTCTGGGCCGTGTCTCAGTCCCAGTGTTGCTGATCATCCTCTCAAACCAGCTATAGATCGTAGACTTGGTAGGCCGTTACCCCACCAACTATCTAATCTAACGCGGGCCAATCCATCTCCGATAAATCTTTCCCCCGAAGGGCGTATAAGGTATTACTCTCAGTTTCCCGAGGCTATTCCTTAGAGTTGGGTATGTTCCCACGCGTTACTAACCCGTCCGCCGCTCCACCCGAAGGTAGCGCTCGACTTGCATGTGTTAGGCGTGCCGCCAGCGTTCGTTCTGAGCCAGGATCAAACTCTCAAGTTGAAAAGCAATTACTTGCTTAACCATGACGTTCGAACCTCTGCACATCTGAACTGACTTCTTGCGAAGTCACTTCTCACTAACTGGCATTACTGAACCAGTTAATGGTCACTTAATATTTAATGTGTCTGAGCTTTCCAAAGAAAACAAAGAACCACATCAAACGTGAAGCTGACTATACATCATCGATATCAGGTTCGAAAACCATCAATCTAGTAAGTTGATATGTAGAAGTCCGTCCGTCGAAACGAAACCTGACCGCCCACATATCTCTTCAGATACTATCAATTTCAAAGAGCCAGAGACAAAAAATAACCGAAGCGCCTTTTGTATTTAGGCGCGCCCGCCAGTTATTATCTCTATTTTCGAACCTTAGCTTCTAGCAGTTAGTGCCGTCTGCGTCCAGTCCTTGTTCCCTCTAGTTCGTAGCGTGTGTCGCTGCTTGCCTTCGGTAAGGGGGTGTTTAGGGTTAGTGCCCCAGACCCGCAACCCCTTTTTTTCAGAAAAGTGCATTTTTTTGAAAAAAGGCTAAAAAACGCATGTTTTTAATGGGTTACAAATTTTAGTTTCGCGTATCACCCTAAAACTTTACGAAAATTGCGCAGCCAAAAGGGCCCTGAATTGTGTTTTCAGGTGTTATCACCCGAGTCAGTCTCAAAAACTGATAATCTTCCCCTAGGGCACCCAGTGATTCATCAGAATCAAACTCCGACTCGCTGTAAATGAATCGCGATTCCGCCAAACATTTCTGAAAATCATCGGATTCGGCTGTCTGATTTGCAGGAATCGGGGCGATTCACCCCGACTCGCCCCGATTCACACCGCGAGTCGCACTCCATCCAGCTCAGAATCCCGTCGACCCTGCTCAAATCCCTCAGTTTCCGGTCTCAATCCGCCGCCCGACTCGGATTCTCACCCAATTTGCGACGGAACTGATCTTTTGCGCCGTGTGAGTCTTATCCAAACACGGAAAGTCGACTCAATGAACCTGCTCAAGCATCTTCGCTCCCATATTCAGCCTGCTGTCCAAAAACCGCTGTTGTTTGTGCATACGCCGAAATGTGGTGGCAAATTTGTAGAACGCGCCTTTGGGCAGCAGATCAAGAAGAGCATCTCGCTGTGCCACCCTGATCTTCGCGGGCATCTATTCTGGTCCGAATACAAAAGACGGCTCGATCAGCTGAACACACCCATTGAGGATTTCTTGACCTTCGCTGTTGTGCGCAATCCATTTGTTTGGCGCGTGTCCTTCTTTACCTACATTCAACAAGACATTGGGGGCCGCAAAACAAACCTCGCACACTTAAACGCGCTGTTTAATAAAATGACATTCTCGAACTACGTTGATTGGCTCTGCGATCCTGCCACCCCAACGACCCAAGACTTTAGGCCCCACGCGCAGGTGTCTGATTGGATCGTGGATCAGAATGGCGCCGTTGCCGTGAATTATCTGCTTCGACAGGAGCGACTGGTTGATGACCTGAAAGAAATGTCCGCGCTAACAGGTGTCGCAATCAAGATTCCGTCCAAAAAGATAAATGTCTCGAACGATCGACCTTGGTACAGTTTTTACAAAGACGCCGATGTCGATAAGATCACCGCGCTCCACACCAGAGACATTGCGCTGTTTGGCTATGCCTTTGCCGATGGCAGCCCCGTCAAACAGCACTGCGCCGCCCACTAGGCTTTCACCGATCCAAGGATCAATCAGGCGTGTTCACCCGTTTGGATAGTTTCTCGGCTGATTCCACCCGCTCGGAATAGCGGCTCACCAGATAATCAGAGCGATCCCGCGTCATCAGCGTGAATTTCATCAATTCTTCCATCACATCGACCAGTCGATTGTAATACGGCCCAGCGCGCAGCCGCCCGTTGCTATCAAATTCCTGCCACGCCTTAGGAATCGACGATTGGTTGGGAATCGTAATCATCCGCATCCATCGCCCCAACACCCGCAATTGGTTCACCGTGTTAAAACTCTGCGATCCACCCGACACCTGCATCACTGCCAGCGTCTTGCCTTGTGTTGGGCGCACCCCGCCCATCGACAAGGGCAACCAATCAATCTGTGTCTTCATAATACCTGTCATCGACCCGTGCCGTTCAGGCGAAGACCAAACCATCCCGTCACAGGCAATCGCCGCCTCGCGCAGCTCGATCACTTTGGGGTGGTTTTCGTCTTCGGAATCGGGTTGGGGCAATCCCGTTGGATCAAACACCACACATTCCCCGCCTAACGCCGTCAAAACGCGCGCCGCTTCTTCCGTCGCACTTCGGCTGTACGACAACGCGCGCAGCGACCCATATAGAAGTAGTATTTTAGGCGGTGTCCGTTTTGCCCCTAATTTGGAACAATCAATCGGTTCGAACTGGGTTCGGTCAATGTTCGGCAGATCGTCCATAAGTTCATCCAATTCCTGACACTGTTATACGTCTCTTTATCAACGGACCGGCTTTCGATCAAATAGTGTTGTTTCAATCCACGTCGCACACCCATTGCCGCAACAAATCTCGATCCATATAAGTGGCAAAAGAATCGCCCGTGGGAGTTGTATGATGGTAATCACTCCCTAGCTGTTTAACACCGCCAAGTGAAATCGCTCACATCGGCGTTCCGTTGACCCTGTCTCCGGCTTTCAGAGTATTCGCTTTGACCCCGCAGCTGCACGCAGGCGACAAAGCGACGTATCTTTTGGTTAGGGGACCAATATGCTGCTTTTATTTGTTACTGGAATTCTCATCGGTACTGTCATTGGCTTTACTGGCTTCGCACTTGTTTATACGTTTCTTGCGTAACTGAGTGTGATGACCATGGATGGCACTGTACTCAACTTCCTGAATCTCACACAACAAACCGCTACTCCTATAGAGGGGCTGCAAATTGTTGTGGGCGAGGGCGAGGTTTTCAACCACGTCGACAAAAATGATTTCATGTGGGACGGCGAAGGCGACCGCGTGATCCGTCAGTCGATTATATTCGACCAACCTTTTGGCGCTGTTCCATTGGTTTCAGTTGGCCTGTCTGGGGTGGACGCATCGCGCGCGCAAAACCAACGGTTTCACCTGAGCGTTGAAAACATCACCTGTTTTGGGTTTAATTTGGTGTTCGTCACATGGGGCGACACAAAAATCGCCCGCGCTTCTGCATCATGGAACGCGACGGGTTCCCAAAAGCGTAAAATGCGCGCTGTTGAAGATATCGAAACCCTGTTCCACGTCAGCCACGCTTAGGCGCGACGCATCCGCTTCACACCGCGATACCCAACCAGCAGCACAAAGATCGCTAGATACACCAGCGGTTCAACCTGCCATGTCTTCTTCATCAGCACGAAATGCACTGCGCCCAAAATCACGGCAGCGTATACTCCTATATGCAGACGCCGCCATTTCACTGGGCCAAGACGGTGGATGAACCAATTGTTCGACGTCACCGCCAGCGGCACCATGATCAGGAACGAAATCACCCCGGCTATTATATAGGGCCGTTTGGTGATGTCCTTGATGATCGGCCCCCACTCCAATTGTTTGTCCAGCAATAGATACACAACCAAATGCGCAAACACGTAAAAGAACGCCATCAACCCGATGGAGCGGCGAAACTTGATCAGGTTCCAACCAAAGAAATCGCGCAACGGCGTAATCAACAGCCCAAGGATCAAAATCTTAAGCGCGTATTCCCCCAACCCATGTTCCAGCGTTTCCACAGGATTAGGCCCAGGGTTCTGCAACACCTGCCAAAACAGCAACCCACCTGGAACCAACAGCAGGAAATACATCACCCAAGCAGGGATCACCCGCGCCACACTATTTACAGACATTCTCTACTCCAGCCGTTCACCAGCTTTATTGCGCACCATGACCGATCACGCAATCTGCATGAACAGACTGTCAGAAATGTTTCAGGGTTCGATCAATGCGCGATATGCACCCCGTGTGCCACCAAGGGCCGTCGCATTCCGATAATCCGCTCGGCTTCCTCACCTTTACCTTGGCGCAGCAATACATTCACCAAACCGAACTCCAGCAAATCGCGCTGCGCACGGCTGCCGCCCAGTCGTGCATCATCTTTCAGCGCCGCGCTAAATGCTGCGGTCGCCTCCCCCCACGATTGCCGCACAATCGCATCAAATGCCGAGGCACAATCCTGCACCACGTCCCCTGCAAATCCTTTGGCATCAGACATGTATGCCTCTAGCAAATCATTGCGCCCCGCCATTGCGTGCGCCAATGCTGCGTGCATATCAATGAAACTGTTCCCAACCTTGGGAAACACCTTGGCCGCATAATCGCTCACATGCGCCCAGCGTTCGGCTGGCACATCCTGCCCCGCCAATTCCGCACGGTATAATATAGACGCGGTGTCCGTCAGGATATTGATCGGCAAGCCCTGTGCCACATCTGGCTTCACATCCGCATCAATCGTTGACCACATCTTGCCAACATCACCAGCTTCCAACGCCCACAGCGCCACATGCCACGACAAATGCCCGTGCATCAAACCACGGCGCTCGTAATCCGCTAGCCAGCCTTCCAGATATCCAATGCCATCCGCAAGATTACCCTCTTCGTAAAACACATGCGATCGCACGTGCGCCGCATGCGCATGATCCGATTTAATCGCCAAAGAGCGATCAATCATATCGCCTGCCGCTTTCAACTGGCCAACCTCGCACATCGAAAACGCGTGTTGCGACAGCATCCACCAATCGTCGCCATAATGGGGCATCAGGCTTTCGGTATAGGCCAACAACGATGCTTCGCGCGCGGCTTGCCCTGAAAACCCGATCAACCCAAACACGCTGGTCGCCAATTGCGCGATAATCACATCGCGGGGCCATGTTTGTACGTGTTCGCGCACCGCTGCCAACGATTCCATCGCTTTACCTTTGAACAACAACGCCATCGCGTTCACATGGCTGGCTTCGCGCCCAGATTTGCCTTCAGTCAGCGCAACCGCCTGCCCCATTGCCGCCTTGGCCGCAGCCATATCACCCGATAAAACCAGTGCGCGCGCCAACCCAACAAAGCCCAACGCAAAACCTTCATCTTCCGCCACAGCCGCCTCGAACGGTGCCGCCATATCCGCCGCCCCGCTCAACACGCGATCCACCCCTACTATATAGTGGTCACGTACCGCATCAGAAGTTGTGGAAAGGTCGTTGTCATAGCGATCACGCAACATGGGGCAGGCTCCTAAATAAGTTATCCAGTAAAGAAGTAATAGAGCGTCAAGAAAACACCAAACACAATCACGCCCCAGCGTAATAAACTTTGCGGCAACACCCGCGACAGCGCACCGCCGAAAAATCCGCCCAAACTGGTCCCCACCATCATCACAATCGCATGGGGCCAACTGACCAACCCGCTGAATGCAAACACCACAATGGAAATCGCGCTCATCGCCACCAGAACCGCGTTTTTCGCGCCGTTCGCTTGATTAAAATCGCTCAGCCCGATCAAGGTCATCGCCGCCAGCATAATCTGCCCCAGCCCCGCGCCGAAATATCCGCCGTAAGCAGACAGCACAAACAACAGCATCGCAGGGAAAACCCGCCCCAACGAAAACCACTCGATCTGTGTTCGTAAATAGGGCGCAAAGGCAAACAACAGCGTCGCACCGCCCATAAGATAGGAAATCGCGCCGGCAAACGCCCCCGCCCCCAGCCACAACACCAATACCGTGCCCGTCAAACCGCCAAGGCTCGCCACCGCAATCGGCCCCGCCAGCGCCCACCCGATCACCCGCAATTCACGGCGAAACGCAAACAACGCCGCAACATTGCCCGGGGTCAGACCAACAAAATTCGTCGCGTTGGCTTCAATCGGTGGCAATCCAAGCCAGACCAGCGCCGGAAACGTGACAAAAGACGCCCCACCCGCCGCCGCACTGATTGCGCCAGCCAGCAATCCAACGGCGAATAACAATGCTAAAAGTTCAGGAGCCAAAGACATGGGAACAATAACGCCTGAAACACATCTTTACGCAAGGATAGACGCTCCCCATCAACAGCGGTAAAACAGGGGCATGTAAAAGGGAGGCACCAATGACCCAAATCACAGGAGGCTGCCAATGCGGCGCGGTTCGCCTTATCGCGACAGGCGCGCCCAAACGGGTCGGCATCTGCCATTGTCTTGATTGTCGCAAACACCACGGCGCAGCCTTTTACGCCGCCGCAATATTTGATCAAACAGTCATCACAATCACTGGCGAAACCACCAGATTTAAGGGCCGATCCTTCTGCCCCACCTGCGGGTCATCCGTTTTTGCCGAAAGCGACGGCGAGATCGAAATCCACCTCGGAACCCTAGACGAACCAAACCAACTCACCCCAACCTATGAAATTTGGACCATCCGGCGCGAGGCGTGGCTGCCAGAATTTCCCAACACCCAGAAATACAAACGCGACCGCCCAGAAACTTAGGGGTCGCGTTTAAAATTTCAGCTGTGGCGTGGACGCTTAAAAGTCTTTCGACAAATCCATCCCAGCATACAGCCCAGCAACCTCGTCACCGTAACCGTTAAACTTCAACGTTTCCTCTTTCTTGGAAAACAGGCCCGATCCGATGATCCGGTGCGACGCCTGCGACCAGCGCGGGTGGTTCACCTCTGGGTTCACATTGCTGTAAAACTTATATTCATTGGGCAGGATTCTGTTCCACGTGGTTGGCGGCTCTTCTTCTGTCAGCGTGATCTTCACGATGGATTTGATGGATTTGAACCCGTATTTCCACGGCACAACCAAACGCAATGGCGCGCCGTTCTGGTTTGGCAGCGGCTCGTCGTACAATCCAGTCGCCATAATCGTCAGCGGGTGCATCGCCTCGTCCATGCGCAACCCTTCAACATAGGGCCACGGGATTGACCTACTGCTTTGCCCGTGCATTTCTTCAGGGCGCATCAGCGTTTCAAACGCCACGTATTTCGCGTCGCCCATCGGATCGGCCTTGGCGATCAAATCAGACAATTGAAACCCGACCCAAGGCACAACCATTGACCACGCCTCTACACAGCGGAGCCGATAAATCCGTTCTTCCAGCGTCATATCTTTCAAAATATCTTCCAGCGCGTAATTGCCCGGATTGTTCACCAATCCACCAATTTCCACAGACCAAGGATCCGTCGTCAGCGCATGGGCGTGTTTCGCAGGATCACCCTTGCCCGTACCGAACTCGTAAAAGTTGTTGTAGGTTTTCACATCTTCCAATGATGTCAATTTCAGCCCAGCGCCATATTCCGTCTTTGCGGCGTTCAATCCAGCCGCCGCAGGCAATCCCAGCCCCGCTGCAATCCCCAGCCCAGCCGCACCGCTCATCAATTGACGACGGTTCATAAAATCCGCTTTTGGCGTCACAGCCGAATACTTCAGATCACTTTTATAACGGGTCATAGGATACCTTCTCTGTTCTTATCTTGCACAATGTGGCCTAGCAGCTGCCGTTTTCCAACGCAAAACACCCCTGTTCACGACCTTGTTGGAATGGTTACAATCGCGTCAACGATAAGGAACCACCATGAAACGCCTCGCCCTTGCCCTGCTAACGGCCCTTTTGCTGCCATTCCCCGTCAACGCGGACGACCAATTAGATCGCATCAAAACCAATTGGCAGGCATGGGTCAAAGCCAACAAAGCAACGAAATCCACCATTTCCGTTGCGCGGCGCGGTGAAATCGTAATGTCAGACGGCATCGGCACAGACGCGCAAACCGCCATGCCCTTCGCCAGCCTTGGCAAAGCCATCACCGCCGCCTGCACCGCCGCCGCGGTAAACGACGGCTTGTTCGCCTACACCGATACCCTCGGCGCACTTCTTGAGGGTTCCGTCGATATCCACGCAGCAAACGCAGACATTACAGTTGCACAGCTGTTATCCCACGGTTCAGGCATCGCCCCAGATCAAACCCAAAACGCCATGAAAAAATGGGTCGGTGGCACATCTCCAAAACACAAAGCAGCCACCAAAACCGCCCTGTCACGCGCGGTCCAAAACGGCAAACGAAATGCCTACTACTATAACAACGAAAACTACGCGATTTTGGGCCACATAATCGAAGCACAAACAAACGGCAGTTACGAAGCCTACTGCACGCAAAAAATCCTTGCCCCAAACGGCGTCACAACTGCAAATTTAACAACGATACACGGCCCCTTCGCAGCTTGGGGCGGCTGGGCCATGTCAGCGGATGATTACAACCGTTTCATCGTTGCAAATTTCGGCCCCAACACTGCCCTTGGCGCAGATCCAACCAAATTCCCCAGCACCGCGCTGAACCCAAAAGTGAACTACGGCATGGGCACGTTCTGGCGCAAACACCGCGCCAACCACAACTACTGGCACTTTGGCCTGCTCTGCTTTGGGCGCAAAAATTCAGGCGGCAGTTACTTCGCCTATTACGAGGGCAAGGTTTCCGTCGTTGTCACCCACAACAGATGTGTTGATTGGGATCAAAGCTTCGCGCTCGACAAAGCCATCGCAGGCGCGGTGTTTAATCGATAATTCAGCCGCTATTTCGGGCGCGGCCAAATCTCATCCATTCTTTTTGAACGTCCGTTGTCCTGCACAATCCGCACATGATGGCGGCGAATTCCGCGCGGTTCCGTCACCCCAACGGAATGGGCGATGATCTCAACTTCTTTGGTAATCATCTTGGCATAGGCCGCAACTTTTTCGAATTTGTCATGGGGAACCAACCCCTTTTGGAACCGTGGATCATGGGTCGTGATCCCCGTCGGACAGGTGTTTTTGTTACACTTCAACGCCTGGATGCAGCCAAGGCTAAACATGAACCCACGCGCAGACACCACAAAATCAGCCCCCGCCGCAATCGCCCAGGCCACATCACCTGGAACCATCAATTTACCACTGGAAATAAGCCGCACACGATCACGCAGATCGTATTCCGTCAATAAGTCCGAAACCATCGGCAGGCTCTCGCGGATCGTCACGCCAACCAAATCCATCAACGGCATCGGGCTGGCCCCCGTTCCACCATCACCACTATCCACAGTGATAAAGTCAGGCGCAAATTCATCGCCCCGTTCCTTAATCAGCTGAAAGAATTCACGCAGCGGCCCGTCATCACTGACAACCGTCTTAATCCCCACAGGTTTCCCCGTCACGTCGCGCACATGGTTGATAAAATCCAACAGCTCCTCCGTATTCGAAACCTCTGGATGTCGATTGGGCGAAATCGACGCTTCTCCCGCACGGATTCCGCGAATTTTTGCAATCTCTGCCGTCACTTTTTCCGCAGGCAAAATACCACCCTTACCGGGTTTCGCACCCTGTGCCAGCTTCACCTCAAACATGCGGATATTTTCATGCGCCGCCACTTCGCGCAGCTTGTCATCCGACAGGCCGCCGTCCTCATCGCGCACCCCGTATTTCGCCGTGCCAATCTGAAACACCACGTCGCATCCGCCTTCCAGATGATGCGGACTTAACCCGCCCTCACCTGTGTTCATCCAAATTCCGGCCTTATGGGCGCCCCGCGATAACGCCTGAACTGCAGGCTTTGACAGCGCGCCAAAACTCATCCCCGAAATGTTGAAAAAACTCGGCGCGTCATAGGGCGTTTTACAGTGCGGCCCAATGCGCATCGGCTCGGTCTTGGCGGCCTGTTCATCTAACGGAGGAAACGCTGCGTTTACAAAAATCGGCGTGCCCGGCACTGCCAAATTCCGCGTCGAGCCAAACGCGATCGTGTTGTCCTTGCCCGATGTCGCCCGCTTCACATAATCGCGCTGCACACGGTTAAACGGCAATTCTTCGCGGTCCATCGCAAAGAAATACTGGCGAAAGAATTCGCCCAATTCCGTGAACAAATGCCGAAACCGCCCCACCACAGGATAGTTGCGTCGAACCGCATCTTCGGTTTGCGTTCGATCGATCACAAACATCACGGCAGCGGTCAAAACAGCCAGCCCAATGACGCAGATAAACAGGACAGCAAAGAAAAATAGAATATTGGAAACGGCATTCATTAAAAACATCTGGGCACTCCTTGGCGATCCGCAGACCCTATCGCAGATCACGCTGAAAACAACTCCCCAGCGATACACGTTTGCCCCCGCGACATTACATTTTCGTTGATCTTTGAAACAAAACCGCCGCGCACGGCACATATTGACTTAGAATTTCGGGGCCGCTACCAAGCACGCAGGTTGTAGACACCTGCCTCCCGCAGACGACATCGTCTTGGTAAAGGTCTTCGAAGTCAGTTCACAATCGACCCCTTCCGCAAATCGCGCGGATGGTAACGCGGGACCCATCTACACTGTGCGAATAGCCGTAGGAGTTGGATATGTCTGACACCCAAACCAATACATTTACCCAAGGCCCACTTGGGTCCATTTACCTCAAAACTGCCCTTCCGATCATCTTTGTGATGGGCATGAGCGGCCTTCTCGCCGTCGCGGATGCGCTGTTTCTTGGTCATTACGTCGGCCCAGATGCACTGGCCGCCGTCACGCTGATGTTTCCGATTTACATGCTGATCGTCGCCCTCGCGACCCTTGTGTCCAGCGGCATGTCCAGCCTGCTTGCACGTCACCTCGGCGCAAACAAAACCACAGACGCCCACGCGGTATTTGCAGGCGCGCACGGATTGGCGATCCTTCTCGGCGCACTCCTCATCCTGCTGTTCCTCCTCTTTGGCCGCCCGCTATCCCTGCTCGTTTCTGGCGGCGCACAAAACTTGGCCGACATGGGGCACATTTACCTGCGCATCACCGTCCTGTTCTCACCGCTCCTGTTCGTGCTTTCGGTAAACTCCGATGCCCTACGAAATGAGGGCCGCGTCGCCTTCATGGCCGCGATGTCCCTGTTCGTGTCGCTCGCCAACATTGCCTTCAACTACATCTTAATCGCGCGCCTCGATATGGGTGTTGCAGGATCGGCCTACGGAACCGCCGCCGCCCAAACGCTCGCCTTCGCGATCATCATGGCATTCCGATTTTTCGGCCACACAACTCTGCGTCCATCCGTACTCCTGAAACATTCCATCTTCGGATCATGGAACCGCATCCTTGCCTTGGGCGCACCCCAAAGCCTCAATTTCATTGGCCTAGCCCTTGGCTCCGCCGTCATTATCGCCGCCCTGCAATGGGTCAACAGCCCCGCATACGAAAACACCATCGCCGCCTACGGCATCATCACGCGCGCCCTCACGTTAGTATTCCTCCCCCTGCTCGGCCTGTCCCACGCAATGCAAACCATCACGGGCAACAATTACGGCGCAGCCCTGTGGTCCCGATCAGACACCAGCCTGCGTGTCGCCCTTTGGTCCGCGCTCATCTACTGCACCGTGGTCCAAATCATCGTCATGTCGCTGCCGCGCCAAATCGCGGGCGCATTCGTCGATGATCCCGCAGTCATAGCCGAGGTCGCACGCATCCTACCGATCATAACTTGCGTGTTTTTCATCATGGGCCCCCTGATGATGATCGCCACCTATTTCCAAGCCATCGGCTCCGCCACCAAAGCAGCCCTTCTCGGCCTCTCCAAACCCTACGTTTTCGCAATCCCGCTCACCTTTATCCTGCCAAATATTTTCGGCGAATGGGGTATCTGGTACGCAGGCCCATTGGCCGAAATCCTGCTCCTCGCCCTGACGGTTTTCGTCCTGCACAACACCGCAAAACGCGAAAACCTGCACTGGGGCGTCTTCCAATCCATCAAAGGATCACAGTCATGAACGTCAAACTCCCCACCCTGTCCGAGGCCAAGACACAAGCCAAACACATCCGCGCCCAACTTGCGGATCAAGGCGAAAAAATCGGCCATGCGCAATCCTTGGAACGTGTCGCCCACGGCCTCGGCTATCGCGATTGGAACACGCTTTCCCCCCTGCTCGAAAATCCGCCAATCCTTGAATGGATCGTCGGCAATCGCATCACAGGCCAGTTCCTGTCGCAACCTTTCGCAGGCTCCATCGTCGCGGCCAAACCAAGCGCTGATGGCTGGACCCACCTCACCCTCGATCTGGATGAACCCGTGGATGTCGTCACCTTCGACAGCTTTTCAAACATGCGCAAACGCATTCGCGGCGTTGTCGGCCCCAAAGGCCACACAGCCGAAAAAACCAGCGACGGCCAACCGCATCTGCAAATCGATCTTTAAGCGGCGGGCGTTTTATCCAAACGCAGCGCCAAAACAGCCGAGCAAACCGCCAAAGCGGCCCCCACCATCAGCGCAATTTGATACGCTCCAAACGCATCAAACAACGCGCCAGCGGTAAAGGGGGCCGCTACCCCCGCGATCCCCCAAGCCGTGAAAACCACGCCGTAAACCGAAATCCCTTTCGCGCCCGGGTATCGTTTCGAAAGCACCGCTGGATAGGCCGCAATCGTCGCGCCATAGAAAAATCCAGCCAACATCACACCAACAACTTGGATCGCAACACTCGCCACCAAAACCATCGCCAGCAATGCAAATGCACTGCCAATCGGCAACGCGCACAACAGCCGACGTGGCAAAACCCGATCCGTCGCCCAGCCGCCAAATAACGAGCCAACCAAACTGGCCCCCGATGCCAGCGTCGGCCCCGCCGTCGCCAACGCATCCGACCCGCCCCCTTCGCGCAATACCTCGGATGATTGCGACAACAGCATCAACCCCGCAAAAACCGCCAAGCCATAGGCGGCCCAACGGCCAATGTGGCTGCTCCAGCGCACCACATCGGATCGCTCAATCACCGCTTCAAATCGCGTTTTACAATTCATCATCAGGCCCGCAACAATGGGGGCCGCCACCAGATACAAAACCGCCTGCGCAACCAACGTGCCTGACCATCCGAATGATTCCAACAAATACGCCAGCACAGGCGGGCTGGTCGCAGCCCCCGCCGCATAAGCCGCCGTCACCATCCCCATCGCCCAACCTGTTTTCGCAGGCCAAAGTCGTGCTGAAAACTGCAACGCAAACCCGTACCCCAACCCGTTCGCCGCGCCAAAAACCACGCCATAAAACAACCAAACCTGCCACAACTGGCTCGCCGTCGCACTCAGCACCAACCCAACCGCGCCCAAGCCAAAAGCAACCACGCAAAACGCCCAAGGCTTCAAAACCCCATAAACCCGATGCCCCAGCAGAACCGCAATCGACAGGCTCAACACCGCTGCAGAATAGGTGAAACTAACCCCAGAACGCCCCGCATCAAACGCAGTTTCCAACGGCACAACAAACAGGGAATAGGCGTGCAGGATTCCAAACAGAAAGCTGACAATCAAACACCCGCACAGGGCTTTTATGTCTAAACGCTCACTCACAGAAATTGATTTTCACAAATGCCACGACCGCTGCCTCATATTTTAGGCCAACTTACACGCAACCCGCTATTTCAAATAGACAAAATAAACATACGCACCCGCAATCAGGGTAAGTGGCCAAAAAATGATGGCCAACTTAATCGTCAAGAAAGCAAAGAACCTGATTATGCGGGCGATCACGGTGTTTCTCTTTCTTTCACAAAAACCCCGCGCCAATTAACGGCGCGGGGCAATATTTCTTGTTCAGTGAACAGGCTCATCCGCAGGTTTTTTCGGCTTGCACCCAACCCCGTTCACAACCAGCCCGTTATCATCCGCACTGACCGTCACAGTGGCCCCGTCCAGCACATCGCCAGACAGCAGCAATTCCGCCAACGGGTCTTGCAACGCCTTCTGGATCACCCGTTTTAACGGACGCGCACCATACACAGGGTCGTAACCCTGATCTGCCATCCACGTTTTCGCGGCATCGTCCAATTCCAGCACGATCTTACGGCTTTCCAAACGGCGTTCCAAAATACCCAACTGGATATCCACGATCCCGTCCATGTTATCGCGGCTTAGGCGATCAAACAGCACGATTTCGTCCAGACGGTTGATGAACTCGGGCCTGAAATGCCCCTGCACCGCCGCCATCACATCCGCCTTTGCTTGTTCGGCATCTGAACCCTCTGGCAGTTGGCTCAACGCTTGGCTGCCAAGGTTGCTGGTCAAGATAATCAGCGTCTGTTTGAAATCCACAGTCCGCCCTTGCCCATCGGTCAGCACACCATCGTCCAGCACTTGCAATAGCACGTTGAACACATCTGGATGCGCCTTCTCGACCTCATCAAACAAAACCACTTGATACGGACGACGACGCACCGCTTCTGTCAGCGCACCGCCCTCTTCATAGCCAACATAACCAGGAGGCGCGCCAATCAGACGCGCAACCGAATGTTTCTCCATGAACTCGGACATATCAATGCGCACCATCGCGCTGTCATCATCAAACAAAAACTCCGCCAACGCCTTGGTCAGCTCAGTTTTACCCACGCCCGTTGGCCCCAAAAACAGGAACGAGCCTTGCGGACGGTTCTCATCGCTCAGCCCAGCACGGGAGCGCCGCACAGCGTTCGAAACGGCATGCACCGCATCAAACTGCCCGATCACCCGCTTGCCGAGGTCTTCTTCCATCCGCAGCAACTTCTCACGCGTGCCTTCCAGCATTTTATCGACAGGAATGCCCGTCCAACGCTCAACAACACTCGCGATATGCTCTGGGCCAACAGCCTCATCCACAATCACATCGTCCTCAGCGCCTTCGGCCAGCTCCAACGCCTTTTCCAGATCAGGGATCACGCCGTACTGCAATTCGCCCATCTTGGCCAAATCGCCAGCACGCCTCGCCGTTTCAAACTGCGCCCGCATGTGGTCCAGCTCTTCTTTAATGTCCCGCGCACCCGCCAGCTTATCACGCTCCGCCTGCCACGCCGCGGTCATCTCGCTCGATTGCTCCTGCAACTCCGACACAGATTTCTTCAGCGTTGCCAGCCGATCCTTAGACGCCGCATCCTTCTCGGTTTTCAGCGCCTCAACCTCGATCTGCTTTTGCAGCAACTCGCGATCAATCGCATCCAACGCCTCTGGCTTGCTGTCCACTTCCATGCGCAACCGCGCCGCCGCTTCATCCATCAAATCAATCGCCTTATCGGGCAAAAACCGATCCGTGATGTAACGGTTCGACAAGTTCGCTGCCGACACCAACGCGCTATCGGAAATCCGAATACCGTGGTGCAGCTCGTATTTTTCCTTGATCCCACGCAGAATCGAAATGGTATCCGCTACCGTCGGCTCTTTGATCAAAACAGGCTGGAACCGCCGCGCCAATGCCGCGTCTTTTTCCACATGTTTGCGATATTCATCCAGCGTTGTCGCACCTACACAGTGCAATTCGCCGCGCGCCAACGCAGGTTTCAACAGGTTCGACGCATCCATCGCCCCTTCCGATTTACCCGCGCCAACCAGCGTGTGCATCTCGTCAATAAACAAGATGATCTCGCCCGCGGCCTCGGTCACTTCCGTCAAAATGGATTTCAACCGCTCTTCAAACTCGCCCCGATATTTCGCACCCGCAATCAGCGCCCCCATATCGAGCGCCATCAGCGACTTATTCTCCAAACTCTCAGGCACGTCACCGTTGATAATCCGCAAGGCAAGCCCCTCGGCAATCGCGGTTTTACCCACGCCCGGTTCGCCAATCAAAACTGGATTGTTCTTGGTACGACGCGATAAAACCTGCATCGCACGGCGAATTTCTTCGTCCCGCCCGATGATCGGATCAATCTTGCCGTCCCGCGCCGCCTGCGTCAGATCCCGTGCATATTTTTTCAACGCGTCATATCCATCTTCTGCGCTCGCGCTGTCAGCCGTCCGCCCTTTGCGCACGTCGTTAATCGCCGCGTTCAGGTTTTGCGCCGTCACACCGCCGTCTTTCAAAATGCTGGCTGCATCCGATTTCACAATCGCCAACGCCGTCAACAACCGCTCCACAGGCACAAAACTGTCGCCAGCCTTCTTGGCCAGCTTTTCAGCCTCACCAAAAACCTTGGTGGTTTGCCCATCCATGTAAATCTGGCTGCTATCGCCAGACACTTTCGGCATTTTGCCCAGATTAACATCCAAGTCCTGCAACACTTGCGCAGGATTCCCACCTGCGGCTTTAATCAAATTCGCCGCCAAACCTTCGCCGTCATCCAGCAAGGCTTTCAGCATGTGTTGGGGGGTAAAACGCTGGTGATCTTCGCGCATTGCAATGGTCTGTGCGCTTTGAATCATACCGCGCGACCGCTCCGTGAATTTTTCCAAATTCATAGCTCTTCTCCTTCAATAAGCGCTTGCTGTGAAATGTGACGCCCTAAATAGGCACGTCTGGGGTGCAAGCCTCAGTACTAAAATAGGTGTTCATCCGCCTCACGACAAGAGGTTTGAAACCAAATTTTTGCTTCTATTTTCTAGACAAACTCAAATTGTATTTCTGTGCTAATAGCTTTGGTAATATGCTAGGCTTCGATCGCGCTCGTCCTGTAGCTCTTGTAACGAAACTTTTATCGCTGAAAAATTCACTCGATACATGGGTAGTTGCCAAGCATTATACAAAGCTCCGAGTTGACCTTCCTTTGCTTCATCAGCGATTAAATTTGCCTTTTCCAAGCCTTGCATCATCTCAAAAGTTAAAGTTCTGGTGTCTGCGTAACTCTCAACATCTTTAAAATCGATTTTACTCCAAGTTGTGGAAACAATCTCAAGTCCTTGTCGAGAAAATGCACCGAAATCTCGTAGAGCTTTACAAACTCTCCACGAAGCAGGGTTTGAAAGTGAAACGACCAACGCATTACTATCAACCGGATCATGATAAGTGGATTGTGGGTCGTTCCAATGAAGTGTTCCATCCTCTTCTTCGAAAACGTCAGCCTAGAGATCGCTTTCACGGCGGTAAATTTCATAATTCGGAATAATATATTCGCCAAACTCACCCTCTAAGTAATGCAACCCTCTTTGCCCATCTACATATTCTTGTAATTGCCGCAAATGCATGGGCTTCCAGCTCTGGGCCTCTACATACAACAATCTGGCCAAATGATCGTAAAACCATTTCGTCATCGCTCCAACCCTAGACGAGCGCTGACTGGTTGGGCACCTAACTAAGTCTACAAGTATTAAAATTTTTGCTACTTCTTCCAATGCCTGCCCTCTAAGAACTGCTGCACTTCTAGGGTGATCGCTCAACTCATTTGCCGCATCGAACAAACCACCCGCACTTTCCATCAGGATCGGGAGCCCCTCAGCAATAATATCTAACTGTTTTTTTGGTGAAAGATTTGATAGCGCGCGAGCGCGACGCATTCCTATGTGTTTTACATCGCTTCCTTTTGGTAATTCGTGCATCTCAAACCCTAACCCTCATTTCGCGCATCACGGCTAAATGCGTATGCGATAATCCCCACCAAAACCGCCGCCCCAAAGAACGCGAACAGAATTTGATAGGCCACCACAGGCTCTACATTCGGGGACACACCCGCGTACAATCGCCCTGAAAGGGATTGAAACAACCCTGCCCCGCCCATGCCAAACAGGTTCAACAAGGTCACACCGCGCCCTGTCAGATGTTCAGGGAAAAACGATTTCGCATGGGCAATAATCACCACAAAGGTCGCGCCGCAAATCCCGACAGCTGACAGCAGGATCGTTGACACAACCACAGAACTGCCTGCAAACACCACCAGCAACGCAACACTGATCAAACCCGCAATGTTCCCTCCCAGAATGATCGCCTTGCGCGATGGGATAACCCGATCCATCGGCCCGAAAATGAAATTCCCCGCCGCCATTGCAATGCTCATCACCAGCGTCACAACGCCAATGGTCGCTGCCGTTGATCCAAACACCTCGTCCAGATACGGCCCCGCCCACAACCCGCGCAGACCCGCCGCTGGCACATAATTCACCATCATCATGATCAGAATTGGCCACATCACTGGCAGTTTCAACAGATCAAGAACCGATCCTTTGTTGCTGCCTTCAACCTTGGCTGGATCACGCACAAACAGGCCCGCAAAAACAGCCACAGCCAAGGTAACAACCGCCAACGCCCACATGGAGCCACGCCAGCCAAAGGCCTCAACCGCCAAGGTCAACGGCAGCGCACTTGCGATATTGCCAAACGTGCCAATGCCAAGAGTAACACCCGCCAAAGTTGCGAAAACTGCAGGCGCATAGGAACGCGCGAAAATGTAATACGACGCCATCAAAACAGGCGAACAGCCAACCCCGATCATCGCCATGCCCACCGTCACATGCCACGGCTCCACCGCCATCGCAAACACGGCTGCTCCCCCTGCACCACCGATTGCAAACAAAACGCTCGCCGTGATGCGCGGGCCGATCCGATCCAACGCCTCACCGATTGGGATTTGCATGCCCGCAAACGCCAGAAACCAGATCCCGCTCGCAAAGGCCAAATCCGCAGGGGTCGCACCAATATCGACACCCAACTGGGGCGCCATCACGGCCAAAAACGCACGGTAAAACTGGCTCAGCACATAGGCCAACACCAAAAAGACAATTCCAGCATTCATTTTGTAAAACTCCGCAGGCTACGGCTCTACTGCTCGCACATACATCGCGGAAATCAAGCCCAGAACGTTCACGGCCATCAGAATCGCCATTAAAACATACGCGCCAGATGTTTCGTTCAACACCGCACCCGTTCCAAACGTCAGGATCGCACCCGCCGCAACAACCGCTGCGCCAGACAACCCAGAGGCACTGCCCGCCAGTTCAGGTTTCACCGACATCGCGCCAGAATTGCTCGCAGGCAGCGTAAGCCCGTTGCCCACACCGATGAAAACCACCGATCCAAACAGCACCACAGGATGCAGATACCCAAACATCATCACAATCAGGCCCGCCCCGACGCCCAAAACCGCAACAATCCGCCCCGCAACCATCATGCTGCCCAGCGAATATGTCAGCGCATATCGCCCCGTGAAATAGTTCCCGATCACGAAACCACCCGTGATCGCACCCATGCCGATGCCAACTTGCACGGGCGACAGGCCAAAGGCCACTTCACCGATCAACGGCGCGCCCGCCAGAAAAGCATAAAACGCGCCAACTGAACAGGATTGGCAAATCACATGCCCCCAAAACAATCCCGAGCCAAACAACTCTGGATAGGTTTGAAACTGCTTCAAAAACGTCTCGGAGGTGTTTTGATTTGTCTCGCCCAGATCAACCCAAGCCATCACAAAAACCAACACACCCAATGCGGCGAAAACAAAGAACGTCACACGCCAGCCAAACGCCTGATCAATCAGCCCGCCAACCACTGGTCCCAGCATCGGCGCCAGCGCCATAACCATCGCCACATACCCCATCATGCGTGCGGCTTCTTTGGGCGGCGCCATATCGCGGATCACTGCGCGGCTAAGCGCCATGCCCGCAATCACCGCGCTTTGCAGCATCCGAAACCCCAAAAACATCCAAATATTGGCCGATAACCAGCACCCAACCGACGCCACCGCGAAGATCGCCATCGCCGCCAGCAAAATCGGCCGCCTGCCCCATCTGTCAGACAACGGCCCCATGATGATCTGCAACACAGCCGAAATCGCCAGATACCCAGCAATCGACAGGTTCACGATCCAGTATTCTACCTCAAACTCGCGGGCAATATTCGACAAAGACGGCAAAAACATATTCAGCGAAAGAACTGAAATGGCTGTCAAAAAAACAAGCGTAATGAAACGCGGCGGTGTGCTAGCAGAAGAAAACACTTAATAAAAATCCATCAACTATAAATTGAGGCTAACACGGCTCACCAAAGCGCGCAAATAACTTTCAATACACGCGCACGTGCGCGAAGACTTGCTGGTGTTTTGCCAAGTGCACCCTCAACTGCCCCTGCTGCCTGTTGGCGAAATTCAGGCGCAACGCCAGCTATCCGAACAAACGCATCCAACGCCCAAACCCGCACCAACACTTTGTCTGCGCTCATCAAATCTCGAACAATAGCCACATATTTGGTCGCGGCTTCTGGAGCATATTTTACCAATTGCAACAAATGCAAATTCGTTTGCCATTCCGCTTTTGTGTGCAGGGCCGCAAAAGCCGTCTCCATGTCAAACCGCTCCACCCCTTCTTGCTCGACCAGCGCCTTTAACACCCAAGATGCGGCCACTTCGGAATCACCATAGGAACAGGATTCCACCAACAACTGTGGGTCCTTTGATACACGCGGAATCGCAGCATGCAGCGGCGTGGTATCTTTCCCGTCAAATTCAGGAACATTAAATATTCTGTACTTTGCCACCTAACCCACACTCCTTTCGCCCCTGCATCTTGACTTTACCCCACCACAAACGCAAACCGCTGCCAAGCCAAACAGGAGCCTAACCATGTCGTCAGATGACCGCTTAATCGTCGCCCTCGATGTTCCCAACGTCCTTGATGGAATGAAAATCGCAGAACGCCTCGGTGACAGCGTATCGTTCTACAAAATCGGTCTGGGCATGCTCACGGGGGGTGGCCTCGCCCTTGCAAATGAGCTCAAAGCCAGCGGCAAACGTATCTTCCTCGACATGAAATTCTTTGACATCGGCGCAACCGTGGAACGCGCAGTTGCGGGCATCGCGCAGTACGACCTCGATTTCTTAACCGTGCACGGCGACCCCCACGTGGTGCGCGCCGCCGTCGCAGGGCGCGGTGACACGGACCTCAAAATACTCGCCGTTACGATCCTCACGTCGCTTGATCGCTCCGATCTTGATGACTGCCTCATTCAATCTGGCGACATCCAAAAACTGGTGATCGAACGCGCCCGCCTTGCGTTTATTGCAGGGGCCGACGGCGTTATTTCCTCCCCGCTAGAGGCCGCGCTCATTCGCGCCCTGCCAGAAGCAAACGGCAAACTGATCGTCACCCCGGGCGTGCGCCCGACAGGAGCCGCGTTGGGGGATCAAAAACGCGTCGCCACACCAACCAGCGCAATTTCTGATGGTGCAGATCACATCGTGGTCGGCCGCCCGATCATCCAAGCCGACAATCCCGCCGAAGTAACCCGCGCCATCCTTGCAGAACTCGCTTCAATTTAGCTAAATCATAGACACTCCAATTTGATCTTTAACCCCTCGGTAAGCCTGCTGCGTGATGCTCCACAGCAGAGAAACCAAAGGAGTTTAAGATGAGTACGCCCCTAAAGACCGCACTTGCTGCCGCTTTTGCCGTTGCAGCATTATCGACGTCCGCTAACGCAGGTTTTGAATTGTTCGCCAAAAAGGGCTTTGGCGCTGGCGGAGCATCATCACAACACATGCCCCCCGCAGGCTACTCCAGCCAATGGTGGGTTCATCCATCGGGTTGCGAATACTCACGCGCAGGCCGCCCAGGCGAAATCGTTTGGTATGTGATCATCAACACCATCGGCAAACGCAATTGTCCGGGCATGATCGTGCAAAAAGCGCGCAGATTTTCAGTATTAACACAGGTACTGACTGGCGTTGGCAGCAGGGTTTTGCGATAAGACCCCATGCCAACGTCTGCCTTCTGTCGTGATTGCCTAACTGTTTGCGCGCCTAAACCGCGCTGCCAACACTGCGCCTCGCCGCGCGTTTTGCAGCATACTGAACTGTTCGATTTGTCCATCGCCCACATGGACTGCGATGCCTTTTACGCATCCGTTGAAAAACGCGACAACCCCGAAATCCGCGACCAACCCGTCATCATCGGCGGTGGCAAACGCGGCGTCGTGTCTACTGCTTGTTACATCGCGCGTATCAACGGCGTGCACTCCGCCATGCCCATGTTCAAGGCGCTGAAACTCTGCCCAGATGCCGTCGTCGTGCCACCAAGAATGGACGCCTACGTCGAGGTTTCAAAACAAATCAAATCCATGATGTCCGAACTATCCCCCGTCATCGAACCGTTATCGTTGGACGAAGCCTTCATTGATCTTTCAGGCACCACAAAACTCCACGGCGCACCGCCTGCCGTTATGCTCGCTCGTTTGGTCAAACGCATGGAAGATGAGATTGGCATTTCTGGCTCCATCGGCCTGTCGCACAATAAATTCCTCGCCAAACTCGCCTCTGATCTTGATAAACCACGCGGATTCTCGGTGATCGGCGAGGAAGAAACGCTCGATTTACTTGCCCCGCTGCCGATCAAAAAAATCTGGGGCGCTGGCCCTGTCTTGCAGAAAAAACTCCACTCCGATGGCATCCAAACCTTCGCCGATTTACGCCGCCGTGAACGCAAAGCTCTTGGCGAAAGATACGGCTCAATGGGGGATCGTTTGTGGCATCTCGCGCGCGGCCTCGATCATCGCCGCATCACAGGGCGCGACCCTGTCAAAAGCATCTCCAAGGAAACAACTTTCTTTGAAGACATCGCCAATCTCGATCTGCTCGATGGCTATCTCTGGCGTTTGGCCGAACAGGTGTCTGACCGCGCCAAAGCCAAAGAATACGCAGGCAAAACCGTCACCCTCAAAGTCAAGAAATCCGATTTCAAATCTCTCACCCGCTCCATCACCCTGTCCGAACCCACGCAAATGGCCGACCGAATTTATTCCAACGCCCGCCAAATGCTGGATGGCGTTGCGGCCCAAGCACCGTTTCGCCTGATCGGCGTCGGCATCAGCCACCTCACAAAACCAGACGAGGCCGATCACTATATGGATCTGCTCGAACAAGACGCCGCCAAACGCGCCAAGGCCGAACGCGCCACAGACGCGATCCGCGAACGCTTTGGCAAAGACGCGATCCGCAAAGGGCGCTCACTACGCTAGGTAGCTTTTTGACAAAAAGCGTTCCTTGTGGTCAAATTTGACAAACAAGGAGAAAGCGAATGGCTAAGCAAAATCCAGCTGGACACAAAATCGAACACAATGCTTCGGGATTACCAGACACCCTGAAATCAGGAATGGAGGCTCTGTCGGGCCTAGACCTTTCAGATGTCCAAGTTCACCGAAACTCACACGCGGCATCAAAAGTCGGCGCGCGAGCATTTTCGCAAGGCGCGCACATTTACGTCGCGCCAGGTGGCGAAAAACTCATCGCCCATGAGCTTACCCACGTCGTTCAACAACGCCAAGGTAATGTGAAACCAATCGGCAGCCTATCCGATGCTGAACGCACGGCCGTTCGTGCAGAAATCGCTGGGAAAAAGTAACCCATTTCTGGGATACGCCCCCACGCAACACCCGTTAATTAATTTTGGTTAACGCCAAAAGTGCCATACAGGTGCCATACGCTTTGCATACACTTTGCATACGCTTTGCGGACATTTTTTCGCCTGTTTTCTGCGCCAAATACCGTCGTTAACCTTTGTGGTTAACCCGACGAACGTTGCGCCTGTTTTAGGCCCCATTTCAGCCTCTATTTTTCTGTGAATTTCAGCTCAATCCGACGGTTCAACGCCAGTGCCTCAACACTGGTTCCATCCACAATTGGTTGGAATTCCCCAAACCCATTTGCAGCCAATCGCCCAGCGGGCACACCCAAATCAGAGATCAGATATTTCACCACCGAAAGCGCACGCGCTTGCGACAATTCCCAGTTATCCGCATAGGCCCCATTGCCCGACAAAGGCACGCGATCCGTGTGCCCATCAACGCGCAAAATCCAGTCGATTTCTGAAGGAATTTGATCCGCCACATCCAGGATAATATTCGCGACTTTCGCAATCTCTTCTTGGCCCCGTGGGCCTAGATCAGCTGACCCCGCTCCAAACAGAATTTCTGATGAGAAAACAAAGCGATCGCCAACAATTCGAACCCCTTCGCGGCTGCCCAAAACATCGCGCAAACGGCCAAAAAATTCGGATCGGAATTTCTTCAAATCCTTCGCTTCGGCTTCCAAACGCACCCGTTCTGCGGCCTCTAAAACAGCCGTCTTTTGTGTCTCGCTTGCCAGCTTTTTTTGCTCTGCGGCGACCCGCGCCAGCGCCGTGTTCAGGTTCGCACCCAATGCCTCGATTTGCACCTTACTTTTGGTGTCCGCAGCACTCGCAAAATCGAGCAATCCCTGCAACGTATCCAGCTGTTTGCGCAGCTCAACTGTCTGTTGGTTCAACAACGCCATCTTGCGTTGTGCTTCCAAACTGATGTCTTGTTCGTTCAATAATTCTTGACGCGCCACAGCCAGCAGCGCCGCTTGTTTTTCCGCTTCGCTCAACGTCTCAGCAGCCTTCAAATCCGCCTCTGAAACCTGCGTTTTCGCCGCCGCCAAAAGGGTCAAAGTATCCTCCGCACCCTTGCGCTCCGCCTCCAGCGCAAGCGTCATCGCGGTCAGTTCATCCTCGGCCCCTTTCAGCTTTTCACGCAAAGCCGCAGCCGCCGCAGCTTGCGCCAATTTCGCCTTTTCGGCGTCCGATAAACCGGCCACCAATTCATCCAAACGGGTGCGCAATTCTTGTTCCGTCAACCCCTTTTGCGTCAACGCCTGTTGGCTTTGCGCCAGTTCCGCTTGTGTCTGTTCCAGCGACTTTTGCGCCTCTGACAATTCGCTTCCAGAGGTTCCCATTTGCGACAGCGCCGCCGTTAACGACCCGCGCGCGCCCTCCAAATCTGCCTGTGATTGTGCCAACAATGCCAAGGCATCAGACAGCGATCCGTCCTTCGCGCTTACGTTTGCCTGCAAATCCGCAATCAGCGCATCCAACGCCTCCGCTTGCGCCGCTGCCAACCGCGCCGCTTGCGTGCTTTCGTCAATTTCATCCCGCGCCTGCGCCAGTGCCAATTGCAGCGCATCTTTTTGCGAAATCACTTCCAGATTGGCCGCCGCCAGCGCGTCTTTATCCGCCAGCAAAACGCGATTTTGATCCGCCAAAGCCGCTTCACGATCCGCCGCCGATGTCGCCTCTCCCGTCAACACAGCCACGCGCGATTGGCTTTGCGCAAGGCTTCCAGACAGGTCGGTATTTTGCGCCAAAAGCGAGGCAACTTGCTCCTCAAAACCCGCGATTTGCGCTGCCTGATCGGATGTTTGCGTGGACAAAGATGCAATCAACGCCCCCTGCGCCTCAGCCTCTGTTCGCGCAGTATTCAGCGTGGCCGTCAGCGCGCTCACATTGCCTTGCAGATCTGCACTGCGCGATTGCTCCAGACCCAGCGCTTGCGCCAATCCTGACAGTTCATTTGTCAATGAATCCAGCTCTTCGTCTTGCCCCGAAATCGTGTCGCGCAGCACAAATTGAACCACCATAAAAATCGTCAGCACAAACATCAGCACCAGCAAAAGCGCGGTCATGGCATCCACAAAACCGGGCCAAATATTTGCAGAAAATCTGTTTGCCGAACGGCGGTTCAGGGCCATGGCTTACCCTTTGTCGCCGGTGTTATCCGCAACGCCAATTGCGGTGCGCAAAGTGGATGTCAGCCCCAACAAGTCACTGCGCAGATCGCTTACTGCATCTTGGCGACCGGCTGTCATTTCCTCAAGGATGCGCAGCAACTGCGTGTCGATATTACGAAGGCGCATCTTGGCCTCAGCGCCCCAAACTTCATCGCCGTCATTACCCTGAAGCGCATCCACCATCTGTTTTTGACCATAGGCGATCTGCTCCACCAATTTATCACCGCTGCCCACCGATTGCGCCGTGCTTTCTGCCAATCTTTCAACAACTTGCGTCAAACGCGCCACTCGATTATCGGTCTCTGTGCGCCGTTCTTGGCTTTGGCGCAGCAAGTCGTGCAGGCTCTCAATTTGATAGGTCGTGTGCTCCAGCATGTCGGCAATCGCAAAGTTTTCAACATTGCCCACATCACCTTCGCGAGTGGCCACACCGATGCGTGTGATCGACGAAAGCCACTCTTCTAACTCGCGGTAAAAACGGTTCTGCCCGCGCCCTGCCAACAGATCGAGCAGCCCAACGACCAGCGATCCCGCCAACCCCAACAAGGACGATCCAAACGCCGTTCCCATGCCGCCAAGCTGTCGTTCCAGCCCCGTCATCAGGTTGCCAAACACATCCATCGAGCTGGCACCCTCTTGGGGCGCAAGGGATCGGATCGTATCGACAACTGCAGGGACAGTGGTTGCAAGGCCAAAGAACGTGCCCAAAAGGCCTAGAAAAATCAACAGGTTGATCACATACCGCGCAATTTCACGCCCTTCATCTAAGCGTGTTGCAACACTGTCTTGAATGCTCTGTGTGCTGGTCGATGTCAGCGATGTGCGTGCGCCCCGTTTGCGCAGTAAATGCGCCAATGGGGCCAACAATCCAGGGGCGCTAACAAACTCATGCCCGGGTCGATCCAGTGCAAAGCCTTCGATCCAACTGACCGAGCTGACAAGCGTGAACACCTGCCAAAAACAGGCCATAATCCCAAACACGAACACAAACATGATGAACCCGTTCAGATACACGTTTGCCATGAAAATCGGCAGCAAAGATTGGTATGAAAGGAACGCCCCAATCACCACCATCACGACAAACATCAACATCATGAGGATTTGCCGCACCGGTTGGGTGAAATGCGGGTCGGTTTTTCTGTCTGCCTGCAACATCGTTTTTTTGCCTGATACTTGCTCGGGCGAACCATACCCCGTCCCTCGTTTTATGCCAAACGCTAAGTTTCGACGCGAAAATCCAACTAAACCATTGTAAATCGCACTAAAAATCCCCAAATATCACCGTAACAAACCACATTTGGAGGAAATACTTTGGAACTTTTGGGATTTGAATCTGTTGGCATCACAGCCATCGCAATACTCGTTTTCGCTGTCGTTTTAATCTTTATGATGGTCCGCTCCGTCCCGCAGGGCGAAGAATGGACCGTTGAACGCTTTGGCCGTTACACCCGCACCCTAACGCCGGGGCTACGTTTCTTGATCCCGATCATGGATAAGGTCGGCGCCAAGATTAACATGATGGAAACCGTGCTGGATATCGACAGCCAAGAGGTCATCACCAAAGACAACGCGATGGTCGTAACCGATGCGGTTACCTTCTATCAAGTCGTCGATGCCGCCGCTGCCGCGTATGAGGTTCGCGATCTGTATCGTGGTCTGTCCAACCTAACGCAAACCAACATCCGTTCGGTTTTGGGGTCAATGGACCTTGATGAAAGCCTGTCCAATCGCGAAATTATCAACGCTAAATTGCTGTCTGTGATCGACGAAGCCGCCAATCCTTGGGGCGTCAAAGTCACCCGCGTTGAAATCAAAGATCTTGCGCCACCGCCAGACATCAACGAAGCGATGGCGCGCCAAATGAAGGCGGAACGGAACAAACGTGCGGAAATCCTAACGGCCGAAGGCATGAAGCAATCTGCAATCTTGAAAGCAGAGGGCGAGAAAGAAAGCCAAGTGCGCGAAGCAGAGGGCCGCAAAGCCGCCGCCTTCCTAGACGCCGAAGCACGTGAGCGGTCTGCACAAGCCGAAGCCGAGGCAACGCGCATGGTGTCCGAAGCCATCGCGGCGGGTGACATCCAAGCCATCAACTACTTCGTGGCGCAAAAATATACTGAAGCCTTGCGCGATGTGGCCGCCGGCCCATCTGCAAAAACCATCATGATCCCGCTCGAGGCATCATCCCTGATCGGCTCCATCGGTGGCATTGCAGATATCGCCAAAGCCGTAACCTCAGACAAAGCATAAGGAGAGTTCATGCCCTTTTTAGACATTCTCGAAGGTCTTTCGCCGTGGTGGTGGGTTGCCGCCGCATTTGCGCTTGGCGCGCTCGAAATGCTCACTGGCACGGCCGTTTTGATCTGGGTGGCCTTGTCCGCGCTGGTTATGGCGGGCATCGTGGCCTTGATGCCGAACTTGTCAGGTGAGGTGCAAATCACCCTGTTTGCCGTGTTATCGATCGGATCAACATTCGCGGGACGCTGGGCTGTAAATCGGTTCGGTGACGGCGGTGAAACCCACGCAACTTTGAACCAGCGTTCCAACCATTTGATCGGGCGAACGGCCACAGTTCTTGATTTTGATGCAGGCACAAACAACGGCGCGGTCGAAATCGAAGGCATGCGCTGGCGGGCCACTTGGGCCACGGGCCAGACATCCGCGTTGGGTGAAACGGTCCGCATTCGCGAGGCGAACGGCATGAATCTAACGGTCGAACCAACCGCGTAAAAAGCTCAGGCTGATAGGGTGCGAACTCTGTCAGCCAACCAATCCAACTCAGGATCGCTCAACCCGATCTTCGCCAAATGCTCCGCAGTATTGTACAAATACTCCGTGTTTGGCCCCCGCCCCCCAACCGCACTCGCAATCACCTGCGCCTGTTTTTCCAACGCCATACCACCGCAATATTGCTCGTGGGCGGTATCAATCACATAGGCCACACACTCCACTTTGCGCCCATCGTGCAGTGTGATTGGGTGGATTTCTTCCAGATAAGCCGATGAAATCAGCTCACGCTCGCGCAAGTAATCAATGGTTTTCTGGGCTGTTTCTGGTGGCACAAAAAACGCCACACCATCACAAAATCCACCCTCTACCGCATCCAACGCAAGCACCAAACCCGGGTCTTCTACAGTGCCGCGATGGTGGATCGACCACATGCAAAAACTGCGACTAAATCCATCCATCCGCGCGACTTGGCGCTCCGAATACTCAAATCCAGGCAACCAAACCAGCGACCCGTAGCCAAACACCCAAAACCCGTCTTCAATTTTCATCTAAAAGCCTTTCGCATCCAACCTGTATCGCTGAAAATCGGGTGCAACCATTTCTAACCATTCGCAGGGCGCAGGTTACGCAAAAGGCTAACGCCCTAAGACTTCGCGAAACACTATGGTCACCCTCTTTCAGGCTGCTATAACCCGCTGCAAACAGAAATGAAAAGGGGCCGCGCCGTGGTTCGTATGTTCTTTGGTCTACTTATTATCATCACCATCGGCTGGTCTGCCTATTGGTGGGTCGGCTCGACTGCGCAACAAACGGGCCTTACGGCATGGCTTGATGATCGCCGCGCGGCGGGTTGGGTTGCCGATTATGATGATCTGTCCGTCAAAGGTTACCCCAGTCGGTTTGACACAAGTATCACCAACCTAAACCTTGCTGATCCAAAATCTGGCTGGGCATGGAACACACCTTTTTTGCAGGTTCTGATGTTGTCCTACCAACCCAACCACGTCATCGCCGTGCTCCCGCCTGAACACGTTGTTTCCACGCCGACAGAACGGATCAACGTGAAATCAGACGTGATCCGCGCCAGTATCAAATTTGACGCAAACACCGATCTCGCACTCAACGCTGTTTCTGGGGAAATGGAAAACGTGATCCTTGCATCGAACGCGGGTAGGACATCAGAAATGAAGGCCGCAAAATTAGCCACCCGTCAAACCACGGGCGTCGCAAATTCCCACGATCTGTTTTTTCAAGCCGACGGCGTGAAACCCGCACGCATTTTCACCAAACTCATCGACCCAGACAGCCAACTGCCAGACGTGTTCGACACCCTGCGCATCGACGTCACCGCTGGCTTTGACGCGCCGTGGGATCGCCACGCGGTTGAAGGCAAAAAACCAGAATTCACCGCGCTAACAGTAAAAGACGTGTCCGCCACCTGGGGCGAAATGAACTTTCAAGCCAAAGGCGATTTGACCTTCGATGCAGACGGCTACCCAACGGGCAAACTCTCGGTTCGTGCGAAAAACTGGAAAGACATGATCACGCTGGGCGTCAGCGCCGGCGCGATCCCGCAAGATTTGCAAAGCACACTGGAAGGCGGCCTCGGCCTGTTGGCACGCTTGTCGGGCAATCCCGATACAATCGATGCGCCACTGTCTTTCAAAAACGGATTTATCTCGCTCGGCCCAATCCCGATTGGCCGCGCCCCACAACTGCGCCTCAACCCTTAACGACAGTAGGTTCCGCCGCCACGATGCTTGGCCACATCAAAGTGGAAATGGTCTTGGTGAAAGCGGTTCGCGTTTGGCCCCAACACGGTTTTAAACGGCCCACAGGCCTTTTTGTGCATCCGCTTTAGCGTGCTGCCATGTGCCCGACTGCGCCAGCCTTTTAGAACAGACATCGTCGTCCCATCTTTCAAAACAAAGCCCCCAATATCGAGTGCATTGCCCTTTGCATGTTCTGACAATCGCCCACCCTTGGCGCTGTTTCGATTGCGACAAGCATAGCCGCCAATCACCTGAACCTTGGCCAATCCGCCGCCTTTTTTGCCAACGGCAGGTTTCGCGCCTTTTTGAATCCACGAATAAAACGCCTTGGCCGTGTCACAGCCGATCGACACTTCGCGCGTCATCTTTACGCCGTCCACTTCAGTCAGCTTCACAGGGTTCGCCACCCCGCACCCGCCTTTACCAGAAATGCGTTTCACATGATATCCGCGTAACCCGTTAATCCCGCAAACCAACCCTTTTTTGCGATACTTAACAGCCTTTTTCACCCGCCCAGGTTTCGACGTATCCAGCAAAACGACCTTCAACTTGCGTGGTCGCTTTTTTGGCCGCAGTGATTTGGCAACAGCGAACGGGCTCGTAACCGTCACAACCCCCGTGTGTGTTTGCGCAACAACATTGCGCAACGGTTCGGTCTTGGTCACTTTGCGCGCTGTGATGTCTGCGCTAATGGTCTGTTCTACCACAACTTTCTGGACAGCAGATGCGGTCGCAGAGCGCCCAGAAACGGGCCGCATTTTGGGCCGCAAAGACGCAAACGGCGCAGAGGTTTGGGTGAATTTCGCTTCGATCACAGCAGGGCGCAAAACAGGGCGCAGGGATGTTTCCACCGCTTGCGCCGCCAGAATGCTTGGCATCAGCACCAGCATCGCCCCCATCAAAACGCGCCCCATCCGCATCTAATCGTCCTTTTTCTGTCCACGCCCAAAATCATCCGCGTCTGTATCGTGACCCGCTTCAACGATGCTGCGTCGAATGGCCCGCGTGCGGGTGAAATGGTCAAACAATTGATCCCCATCACCGTGGCGAATGGCCCGTTGCAGATCAAACAGCTCTTCGGTGAACCGCCCCAAAATGCTCAACGTGGCCTCTTTGTTGTTCAGAAACACATCGCGCCACATGGTCGGATCAGACGCAGCAATCCGCGTGAAATCACGAAAACCGCCCGTTGAAAAGTTGATCACTTCGCTGTCTGTAACCCGTTCCAAATCATCGGCCACACCCACCATCGTATAGGCAATCAAATGGGGTACGTGGCTGGTCACAGCCAGCACCATATCGTGGTGCTCTGGCTCCATGATATCGACGTTCGCGCCCAAGGCTTCCCAAAATTCTCGCAACTTTGCGACTTCGCCCTCATCCGTGTCTGGTGAAGGTGTAAGGATGGTCCATTTTTTGTCAAACAACTCTGCAAAACCCGAATTCGGGCCTGAATTCTCGGTCCCAGCAATCGGGTGCGCTGGCACAAAATGCACGTTATCTGGCAGGTGTTCACCAACCATTTCAATCACTTTGGCCTTCACAGACCCCACATCAGAAACCGTCGCGCCTGCTTTCAGTGCAGGCCTAATTTGCGCGGCAACTGTGCCCATCACACCGACTGGCACACACAAAACAACCAAATCCGCATCTGCCGCTGCCTCGACTGCCGTTTCAAACACCGCGTCCACAAGCCCCAGCTCCAACGCCGTTTCGCGCGATTTTGCCGTATGCGCATGGCCAACAATCGACCCTGCTAACCCAGCGCGTTTCATCGCCAGCCCCATTGAACCCGCGATCAAGCCTAGCCCGATCAACGCAACTTTTTCGTATACTTGTGTCACGCGACCCAACCTTCTTTGAATTCTTGCAAGACTTGCACCACACGTTTGCAGTCTGCACCTTTGCCCACGGTTATGCGCAAACACTCCGCCAAGCCATAACTTTTCACAGCCCGCACAATCAGCCCCGCATCGCCCAGCGCCTTATCCGCACCATCTGCCTCTGCCTCTGATCCAAACCGCGCCAGCACAAAATTCGTTTGGCTTGGATCACAGGCGATACCCATACCCATCAGCTTTTCGCGCAAATACTCGGCCCATTGCGCGTTCACCTCGCGGCATTTCTGCGTATATTCAACATCGCGAACCGCCGCTTCACCCGCCGCCAAAACGCTGGCATTCACATTGAACGGGCCGCGCATTCGGTGCAGCGTATCTACGATTGTCACAGGGCCATACCCCCAACCGAGCCGCAAACCACCCAGCCCATAAATCTTCGAAAACGTCCGCGTCATGAAAACATTTTCGCGCTCTTCCACCAAACCCGCGTGCCCGTCAAACCCCTCAACGAACTCTGCATAGGCGCCGTCCAAAACCAACAACGCCTGCTCAGGCAAACCATCCGCCAAACGCGCGACTTCTTCCTCAGAAATCATCGTCGCGGTCGGGTTGTTCGGGTTCGCAATAAACACCAATTTCGTGTTTTCATTCGCTGCCGCCAACAATGCATCTACATCCGTGCGGCGATCCGTTTCCGGCACAGATACAGGGGTCGCACCCGCGCCCTGCGCACACAGCTTGTACATCAAAAATCCATGCTCGGTGAACAACACTTCGTCGCCCGCACCTGCATAAGCCTGACACAAGAATGAGATCAACTCATCCGAACCGTTCGAACAAATCACCCGATCCGCATCCACACCGTGAACCTCACCAATTGCGGCGCGCAACTCGGCGTGATCACCCGACGGATAAACATGCAATTCCCCAGCCACCGATCGATAGGCCTGCTTGGCGGCCTCGCTCGGCCCCCAAGGGTTCTCATTGCTCGACAGCTTTACGGAATTGGACACACCCGCAGCATGGCCTTTGCCACCCACGTACAGCTCAATATCCAGTATTCCGGGCTTTGGTGTAATCCGCGTGCTCATCTGTCTTCCCTCATGTCTCGCGCAACATGTAGCGCCGCCTGTCTGGCTAATAAAGTACTAATGAGCCAAACACCCTTTCCAACGCAAATTTGCCGATACCAATCTGCTTATTCTTCTGGCCAAAAATATCCTGGGGAGCGCGAGGGGTGAAACCTCTCGCACCCGCCCGCCGCAGGCGTGAAACACCTCGCCGATTTAATAGAACGTCTGCGGATCGATATCTATGCTGATACGCAGGTTGTTGGGCGGCTTGATGCTTGCATACCACGCCGCCAGCGCAGGCTGCATCACCACACCTTTGGCCGCCTTCACCAATATCCGCACACGATGACGCCCGCGCACCCGCGCAATCGGTGCTGGCGCAGGCCCAAAAATCTCGGCATTGATGCGGTGTAACGGCTCCGCATTGCGCACCATGTATTGCGCCACATCAAACACTTGCGCCAGATCAGGCCCGCTGACAACGACCCCCGCCATACGCCCATAGGGTGGCACGCCCGCCATCTCCCGTTGCGCCGCTTCCGCTGCCCAAAACTCTTCCTCTTCACCAGATAGGATCGCTAGAATCACAGGATGTTCTGGCTGCAATGTCTGAATATACGCCGTGCCCTTTTTATCGGCCCGCCCCGCTCGCCCTGCCACCTGACGGATCAACTGAAACGTCCGCTCGGCCGCGCGTAAATCACTGCCTTGCAGCCCCAAATCCGCATCAATCACGCCAACACAAGTCAACAAGGGGAAGTTATGCCCCTTCGCCACCAACTGTGTCCCGATGATGATATCCGCTTCTCCATCCGCAATCGACCTGATCCGCTCTTTCAAACTGCGCGCCGACAGATGCATGTCGCTCGACAAAACGGAAATCTTCGCGCCCTCAAACCGCGCCTCGGCTTCCTCAGCCAACCGTTCAACACCTGGCCCGACCGCCGCCAACTTGCCCTCAACCTCACAGCTTGGGCATTTCTGGGGCATCGGCTTTGTCTCGCCGCACTGGTGGCACATCAAACGGCCCTGAAACCGATGCTCAACCATCCGCGCATCACAGTCATCACAGCCAATCTGAAACCCACAGGCCCGACACACCGTCACTGGCGCATAGCCTCGGCGATTCAAAAACAGCAAAGACTGCTCTCCGCGATCAAGACGCGCAAACACCTCTCGCGCCAACGTGTCCGATATCCAGCGACCGGGCGATAACTCATCCCCGCGCAGATCAATCGGCTTCATCTCTGGCAATTCTGCCGCCCCAAACCGCTGCGCCAAATCATGGCGCTCGTACTTCCCCGCCTTGGCATTTGCCCAGCTTTCCAACGACGGCGTCGCGCTTGCCAACACAACCGACGCACCACAAATCGACGCCCGCATCACTGCCATATCCCGCGCGTTATACAACACCCCGTCTTCTTGTTTGTAAGACGGGTCATGTTCTTCATCGACAACAATCAACCCAAGATTTTGGAACGGCAAATACAGCGACGATCGCGCCCCAACCACCAATTGCGCCTTGTTTTCACCGACCATGCGCCAACAGCGCCGCCGCTCGGTTACTGTCACACCCGAATGCCACTCCGCTGGGCGCGCGCCGAACCGTTCTTCGACGCGGTCGAGAAATTCCACCGTGAGCGCGATCTCTGGCAGCAACACCAACGCTTGCCGCCCCTGCGCCAAACACTCTGCCACGGCCTCCAGATACACCTCGGTTTTGCCCGATCCCGTCACACCTTTCAGCAACACGGTTGAGTATTTTTGCGTGCCAACCTTACCGCGTAAAATCCCAGAAACCCGCGCCTGATCCTCCGTCAGCGCCTTACCGTCCATGCTCGCATCCAAAAACGGATAGGCCACATCGCGCGGGGTTTCGTATTCCACCAACACGTTTTGCTTCATCAGCCCCTTCACCACGGATGAAGTCACGCCCGCCAGCTGCGCCAACTCAGACGCGGTAAACCGCATTCCGCCATGATCTTCCATAACGCCAATCACCTTTTCACGCGCTGGCGTCATGCGATCCGGTTCTTTGTCCCCCAACCCGTAAATTTTGCGCATCCCAGGTGGATCGGTCAGACCCGGCGCACGGGTCGCCAACCGCAACATTTGCGACATCGGGGTCAACGTGTAATCCCCGACCTTGCGCAGAAAAATCTGCATTTCTTCGCGCATGGCTGGCACATCAATCACACTGATAATCGCGCGGATTTTCTTGGGATCGTAGCCCCCCTGCCCCTTGCCCCAAACCACGCCAATCACTTTGCGCGGCCCCAGCGGAACCTCGACAAATGCACCCTGAAACACACCACCCGCAGGCGCTTTGTAATCCAGAAATCGGTCGAGCGGCTGCGTCGTTAAAACAGCAACCAACTGGCCAGCCTCAAAATGGCTCTGATCGGGGAAGCTAGGCACGATAAGCGGGGTTCTCATTTCAGACGCGTTGCGATAAACCCCAACATGACACTCGCGCGACCCACGCGCAAGAAACCAACTAAAGCCAAGGGGCCAAAGAGATGAAATTTTTCGTTGATACAGCAGACGTAGACGCAATCGCAGAACTGAACGACCTTGGGTTCGTTGACGGGGTCACAACAAACCCCTCCCTGATCATGAAATCAGGCCGTGATATCCTCGAAGTCACCAAAGAAATCTGCGCAATGGTCGATGGCCCTGTTTCCGCCGAAGTTGTGGCGTTGGAATACGACGAAATGATCAAAGAGGGCCGCAAACTGGCCAAGATCGCCGAAAACATCGCCGTAAAAGTGCCCCTTACGTGGGACGGCCTCAAAACCTGTAAGACCCTGTCTTCTGAAGGCACAATGGTCAACGTCACCCTCTGTTTCTCTGCTAACCAAGCCCTTTTGGCTGCCAAAGCAGGCGCGACGTTCATCTCTCCGTTCATCGGTCGCCTTGACGATATCAACATCGACGGTCTGGAATTGATCGAAGATATCCGCACCATTTACGACAACTTCGCCTATGAAACTGAAATCCTCGCGGCCTCTATTCGCACCGTGAACCACGTCTCTGATTGTGCTAAAATTGGCGCAGATGTGATCACTGCGCCACCGAATGTGTTGCAAAACCTTGCAAAACACCCGCTGACAGACCAAGGATTGGCTGCATTCATGAAGGATTGGGCAAAGACAGGACAAAAGATCCTGTAACGCCCAGAGTATCGAGGCGTAGTGTATGACTGAGCAGGCGAAACCGCAGGACGCGGTGCGAAAACAGATTCTCCAAGACCCAAATCAGGTTCTAGAAGACCACGACATTATGCGCGCGCTGATTTCAGCTGATGAAGTCGCGCGCGGCAAAAACGTGGTCGATCTGCGCACCATCGCGCTTGAACGGCTCGAAGGGCGGCTTGACCGCCTAGAAGACACGCATCGCCACGTCATCGCTGCAGCCTATGATAATCTGGCCAGCACGAACCAAATTCACCGTGCAACCCTTGCGATCCTTGAACCCCATTCCTTTGCGGAATTCCTCGACCTGCTGAAAGGCGAGTTGGGAAAAATCCTGAACGTGGCCTCTGCCCGCTTGGTATTAGAAAGCCCTGCCGCGACCCCAGAAATGGAAGACCAGCTGCAAAAAGAATTTGGCAGCGGAGTGTGTTTTTGCGCGCCCGGTGCGGTGACCGAATACATCACCCGTGGCCGCTCCGCGACCGTGCGCCCCGTAACACTTCGCGCGATCCATGATGCCGACCCAATCTTGTTTGGCGATGCCTCCGATAAGGTCACCTCCGAAGCCCTGCTTCGTCTCGATCTTGGCAAAGGCAATCTGCCCGCCATGTTGGTGCTCGGCTCGTCCTACACCGATCAATTCACCCCACAAAAGGGCGCAGATTTGCTGGTCTTTTTCGCCAGCGCATTTGAACGTGTACTGCGCCGCTGGTTAAACTGAGGTGTCGGCCGCGACGGGCGCATTCGATCTTCTCCAGCGGTGGCTTGCCAGCATCGCCGCGCTGCAAGGTGCCTCGGAAAAAACGATCGAGGCGTATCAGCGCGATGTCGCAGGTTTTATCGGCTTTCAGAGCAATCATTTCGGCGGCGATTTTGGCAAAACCAAACTTGGCCAGCTGAAAATCACCGACATGCGCGCGTGGATGGCGTCTGAGCGGCGGCGCGGTGTTGGCCCACGATCCCTTGCCCGTGAACTCTCTGCCGTGAAATCGTTCTTTCGTTGGCTCGGCGAAGCCGAAGGGATCGAGGTCACCGCCCCCCTCGCGACCCGCGCGCCAAAATTCAAACCGCAACTCCCGCGTCCAATGGCCAGCGATCAAGCAAAATCCATGATCAACACGGTCGAATTTCAAACAATGGACGGCTGGACAGGCGCACGCGACACGGCGGTCATCACACTCCTTTACGGCTGCGGCTTGCGGATATCCGAGGCCCTTGGCCTCAACCGCGACGCCGCACCCCTTGGGGAAACACTGCGCATTCGCGGCAAAGGCGACAAGGATCGCATCGTCCCCGTTTTGCCCGCTGCACGGCGCGCAATTGACGAATATTTACAGGTCTGCCCCTACCCGCTCGACGCGGAACACCCGCTGTTTATCGGCAAACGCGGCAAACGGCTGAACCCAAGGCATATCCAAAAGGTCATGGAACAAACCCGCATGCAATTGGGCCTGCCCGCCACCGCAACCCCGCACGCCATGCGCCATTCCTTTGCAACACATCTGTTAGAGGCAGGCGGCGATCTGCGTGCAATCCAAGAATTGCTCGGCCACGCCTCGCTCTCTACCACCCAAGCCTACACCGCGCTCGATCAAGCCCACTTGATGGAAGTTTACAAAAAAGCCCATCCAAAGGGCGCTTAAAGCGCTTCTAGAGGCGCGTGCTTTCAGCCATGATTGCAACCTTGGCGAACCGACACTCATAATAGTTACAACCAACCGTTTTTTGGTCGCAATTTACGCCAAATGGGATATGAAGGCCAAATGTCACTTCGAATAAAAGCACTATCCGTCCATCTTTTAACCGCCACTGGCGCGGTTTTCGCAATGCTGGCCATGTTGGCCGCCGTAGATGCGAAATGGGATCTAATGTATTTCTGGCTTGTCGTCGCGTTCTTCGTGGACGGCATTGATGGCCCCTTGGCCCGCAAATACGACGTGAAAACCAATGCCCCTGAATACGACGGCGTGCTGCTCGATTTGATCATCGACTATCTGACCTACGTGTTTATCCCCGCCTTCGCTTTGTTCAAAAGCGGCCTTTTGCCGGATTGGACAGGCTGGATTTGTATCATGGTCATTACCTTTGCATCAGCGATGTATTTTGCCGACAATGGCATGAAAACCAAAGACAACAGCTTTGCAGGATTTCCCGGCTGCTGGAACATGGTCATCCTTGTGATATTTGCCACAGAACCCAACTTTTGGATTATCCTAATCGTTGTGGTTTTATGTGCTGTGGCGATGTTCACACCGCTGAAATTCATCCACCCTGTGCGCACAGAACGCTGGCGTTGGTTCAGCCTCCCAATTGCGATTTTATGGACAGGCCTTGCTTGCGTTTCGGCCCTTGCGGATTTCCACGCAGGCCCGATTGTCACCACAGTCCTCGGCCTAACTAGCATCTACTTGCTCGGCGTTGGCATTGTTCAGGAATTGATCCCTGAACGCGCTAAATCCTAATTGCGATCACACCTGCAACGATCACTAACGCGGCGATTAACTTGCCCGTGTCTGCTTTGTCTTTGAAAAACAAAACGCCAATAAAAACTGCAAACAGAACGGATACTTCGCGCAGCGCCGTCACCAGCGCAATCGGTGCAATGGTCATGGCCCAAACCGCGATCCAATAGGCCCCAACCGAAAACGCTCCTGCGATCATCCCCAGCGTCCAAATTCGCGTGGATTTTGGCAAAACCGCGCGCCCCCGCAGCGCCAAACCACCCGCCGTAAACAAAAAAGCATCCAAGAAGAACAACCAACCGACATATCCCGACGCACTGCCAGAGGCCCGCGCACCCAACCCATCAAACAGCGAATACCCCGCCGTCCCGACCGCTGCCAACAACGCATAAGGGATCAACGCGCGTTCTTCGCCGTGGGCAAACACACCCCGCGCCATCAACACAATGCCCAATCCGACCAGCAAAATTCCGAAAATCTGCGATCCCGTCACCACATCGCTCAGGATCATCAGGCTCACTACCAACACGATCATCGGCGCAGTGCCTCGCGCAATCGGATAGACACGGCTCAGATCACCGCGCGTGTACGCAATGGTCAGGAACGACTTGTAAATCAGGTGAAACAGCACCGACCCCGCCAACAACGGCCAGCTTTCCCGCGCTGGGATCGGAAACGCCGCGATCATCATCAGCCCGATCACACCATGGGCAATCGACAGCAACACCATGCCCTGAAACTTATCATCGCCAAACTTTACGATGGCATTCCAGCTGGCATGCAACAGCGCGGCAAACAGAACAGCAGCAAAAACAAAAACGGACATGGGATAGCCTTATAAAAGCAGCGAATACGCCCCTTCGCCTTGCAGCAGTTTCACTTTCATCTCAACCCCACCATCGCCCGAAAACCCGCCAAGCCCATCAGCGCCAACAACACGGTGGCACGGAATAATCACAGGAATCGGGTTGCTGCCACAGGCCTGCCCAACGGGTTGCGCCGGCACATCCAGCGCAGTTGCAATATCACCGTAGGTCAGGGTTTCACCACGCGGAATCGCCGACATCGCAGCATAAACCTGTTGCTGAAACGGCGTGCCTTTGGGCGCAAGTGGCAGATCAAACCAGTCCAATTCACCGGCGAAATACGCCTCCAATTGCGCCAAACCGTCTTTTAAAACAGGACTGCGCAGGCCCTTATTCCAGCCGTCCCAAACCAGCTGCGTAATCGCGCCGTCTTCTTCAATCAGGCCCAAGACGCCCACAGGTGTTTTGATTTTCGCAGCATTCATGCCAATAGAATGCGCCCTTCACATCGAAATGCAAAGCCCTGTTTCTTTTGTCTGAAAAATACTCGCGCCGCAGGCATCTAAACCTAATCGCGCAACCCGTCTTCATCTAGCAAATGCCGCCCAGCCCGATCTTCGACCTCAATCACCCACAGATCGGGATCAAAGGAGCGCTGCCGCGCAACCGCCTCGTCAACACCGCGCTCTTCGCCCTCACTCAGGGTAACCCAAACACGGTTCCCATCCAGATCGTAAGACCGTTGAAACAACCTAGCCGTCCCGTTCAGTGGCGCTTGTTTTACCAAAACCGCCCCCGCCGTAACATCGCCTTTGGCGGTTACAAATGCTGGAATATCGTTCAACGACAACCGCCGTAAATAGGCCTGAACCCAAAACTCAGTTGTCAGCCGCATCAGCTTTTGGTGTCTTTGAAATCGAGCCCCATTTCAGTGAACCGCTCGGCCTCATTTTCCCATTTCGGGCGCACTTTCACTTGCAAGAACAGATGCACTTCAACGCCCATCAGCTCTTTCAACTCGGCACGCGCCGCCATGCTTACGGATTTAATCGTTTCGCCTTTGGGCCCAACCGTGATCCCTTTGTGCCCGTCGCGGGTCACATAAATTACCTGATCAATCCGCACTGATCCGTCTTCTTTCTGCTCCCAGCCTTCGGTTTCTACCGTCAGGAAATAGGGCAGTTCTTGGTGTAATCGCAGCATCAGTTTTTCGCGCGTTGTTTCTGACGCAATCAACTTTAACGGCACATCTGCGATCTGATCATCAGGGTACAACCACGGCCCTTCAGGCACCATTTTCGCCAGATACGACATCAGGTCTTTAACTCCGTGACCTTTCTCAGCGGAAATCATGAACACCTCGTCAAACGGATAGGCATTGGACAATTCTTGCGTCAACGCCAGCAAACGATCCGATTTCACTTTGTCGATCTTGTTAATCGCCAGCAAAACCTTGGCGTCTTTATTCACCTTTTTGTCCAGCTCTTCCAAAATCATCTTCACGCCGGGGCTGACACCGCGATGCGCTTCAACCAGCAGAACCGTGATATCCGCGTCCCCCGCACCAGCCCATGCCGCCGCCACCATCGCGCGATCCAAATTGCGCCGCGTGCGAAATAATCCAGGCGTATCCACAAACACCAATTGGCTTTGTTCGTGCTGCGCAATGCCGCGAATACGGGCGCGCGTCGTCTGAACTTTGTGTGTGACGATCGAAACCTTCGCCCCCACCAATTTGTTCATCAACGTGGATTTCCCCGCGTTTGGTTCGCCAATCAGCGCCACAAAACCTGCCCGAGTATCAGCCATTTTCAGTCTCCAATTGCGCCAGAACAGCCTTCGCCGCCGCTTGCTGCGCATTCCGTTTGCTTTCCGCCGAACCTGATCCGCTGATCCCGTTCGAAAGTTGTGCTTCTATTTCAAAAATCAGTGCGTGGTCAGGGCCAGAACGGCCCACTTCCACGTATTTTGGCGGGTTCATGGCACGCGCCTGCGCCCATTCCTGCAAGGTTGTTTTTGCATCCCGCGCATCGTCTTTGGCCGCATCAATTCGGCTGTCCCACAACCGCAAAATCATGGCGCGCGACACCGCGAAACCCGCATCGCGGTACACCGCCGCAATCACCGCTTCCATCGCATCCGCCAAAATCGCTTGTTTGCGACGTCCGCCCGATATCATCTCGGATCGGCCCATTTTCAACGCCGCACCCAAATCCAGTTCGCGTGCAATATCCGCGCAGGTTTCTTTGCGCACCAGCGCGTTAAACCGTGGGGCCATCTGGCCCTCTGATGCGCTTGGATCACGATCCGACAGCGCCTCTGCGATGACCAAACCCAAAACGCGGTCGCCCAAAAACTCCAACCGCTGATTGTCACTGCGCGTGGTAGATGACAGCGATGAATGTGTCACCGCTTGGATCAGGAATTCTGGCTCTGCGAAATCATGCCCTAGCCGAGCACTAAATTCACGAAGCTCGGCAGCCAGCTTCAATTCAGGCTCTTGAAAAAGCGATCACCGCGCCACGTCCAAAACGCTAGGATCGACGTACCCGCACTGGAAAAGATCACACTATCCGCACGCCCCACCAGATAGGACGCAGGCACAAAGCCGACACCATTTGGCTGGCGATAGCGGCTGTCCGTGGAATTATCGCGATTGTCCCCCATGAAGAAATATTTCCCCGCAGGAACCGAAAACACAGGCGTGTTGTCGCCTTGGCCAAGACCGATATCCAACGTCTGAAAGGATTTCCCCTCAGGCAGCGTTTCGGTAAACAGCGCCTTGTTACACGCAGCGCCCTCGCCAACGGTGCCATTGCCACAGCGCGGTCGGTTGCGCATCGGGCCTTGGGGTTCAAACGTCTCGCTAAACACACCGTTTGCAACCCGTGGAACCGCAACACCGTTAATGCTCAAGACGCCGTCGTTCACTTGAATCTTGTCGCCCGGAAGGCCGATCAAACGCTTAATGAAATCTGCTTCGCTGGAGGGATGTTTGAACACGATAATATCGCCGCGTTTTGGTTCGCCTTCCCAAACACGCCCGTCCCAGTCTTTGGCAAAGCCACAGAAATCCATGCCACGAATGGTCGGGCAAGACGCCCAGCTGTAGCCATAAGCATATTTATTCACGAACAGGAAATCGCCAATCAGCATGGTTGATTTCATCGAACCCGATGGAATCCAGAACGGCTGAAACAAGATGGTCCGAATGATGCCAGCGATGAACAAAGCCCAAAAAACGGTTTTGAACGTTTCTGCAATTGGACCTGATTTCTTTGTTTCTTCTGCCATAACTATCGCCTGTCTGTTTGCTCATCCGCTACATGGCCCCTGCACGGGGTTTAGTCAACCTGCGCCGCTGCCACAGGGCTGGCCTCAATCACCACAAACGCCTGCGCCCACGGGTGATCATCGGTCAATGAAACATGCACCACCGCCGCATGACCAGCAGGCGTCATCTCGGCCAACCGCTCTGCCGCCCAGCCCGTCAGTTTCATCACAGGCTGCCCCGTACGCAGGTTCGAAACAGACATATCTTTCCATGAAATCCCCATCGCCAAACCAGTGCCGAGCGCCTTTGAACAGGCTTCCTTGGCGGCCCAGCGTTTGGCATAGGTTCCAGCCTCATCCTTGCGACGCGCAGCCTTGGCCTGTTCCACATCCGTAAAAACCCGATTGCGAAACCGATCGCCAAACCGTTCCAGCGTCCCTGCGATGCGTTCAATATTCGCTAGGTCAGTTCCAATGCCAAGGATCATGACAACCGCGCCGTCAGTATCTTCACGCTGGCAAAGCCAAAGAACCCTGCAAAAGCAAAATCAAACCAGCGCCGTGCGCGGCCATAGCCTTGCACAATCTTTGGTGTCGAAAACAAAATCGCGTAACCGATGAAAATCAGGATGGAACCCGCGTATAAAACACCGAAATACCCGAATAAATCCACTACGCTCGCATTGCTCGGGGCGACAATTGCGTAAATTGAACCCCAGCTTAAAATCGCCTTCGGATTGGTGATGTGCAGCGCCATGCCCTTGGCAAACAGCGTCTTGGCGCCACCAGAAAACGGCGTGCCGCTCACAACACCGCTCGGCTTTAGCGCAGATCGCAGCGCCTTGATCGCCAGCCACAACAGGTACCCAGCCCCGAAATAACGAACCACCTCAAACACCCACGCATTCGCCAGCATGATCGCGCTTAACCCCAGCGCCGCTGCGATGCCCCAACTTGCTGATCCTGCCAAAATTCCAAGTGACACAATCAACGCTGGCCCACGGCCCCGTTGCATCGCAGTGCCAGCAATCGACAATGTTGCTGGTCCAGGGCTGCCCCCTGCCATTAACCAGCCAAGCCAAATGAGCACGAATTCTGGGGTAAACATCTCGCCTCCGATCAAGCCTGCGCGCGCGCTTCGTCCATCAAAACCCGCATCCGCAGAATGGCATTTTCCATGCCCGTGAAAATCGCCTCACCGATCAGGAAATGCCCGATGTTCAGCTCCTGCACTTCGGGCAACGCCGCAATCGGTTTCACCGTGTCAAACGTCAGCCCATGCCCCGCATGAACTTCCAACCCCAGATCAGCCCCAAACTTCGCCATATCGCGCAGCTTGGCAAATTCCGCGTCTCGTTCTTCAAATCGCCCCTCGGCATGGGCATCGCAATACGCCCCCGTGTGCAATTCGATCACAGGCGCACCGATCCGCGCGGCGGCCTCGATCTGGCGTTGATCTGCCGCGATAAAAATCGAAACCCGACAGCCCGCATCACGCAAAGGCGCAATGAAATGCGCCAGTTTGTTTTCTTCACGCGCCACTTCCAAACCACCCTCAGTGGTGCGTTCTTCGCGCTTCTCAGGAACGATACAAACCGCATGGGGCGTGTGGCGCAGCGCAATCGCCAACATCTCGTCTGTTGCCGCCATTTCGAAATTCAACGGAACCGTCAGCCCCTCAACCAAGGCTTCGATGTCAGGATCAGTGATATGGCGGCGATCTTCGCGCAAATGCGCCGTGATGCCATCCGCCCCCGCAGATTCCGCCAAAAGGGCGGCGCGTAACGGATCAGGCGTATCGCCACCCCGCGCATTTCGCACGGTTGCAACGTGATCAATATTCACACCAAGTCGTAATTTCCCAACAGACATGAACCGCTCCTTATTTTGCGTTTATTCTGGTTTTTTATTCCGCGTTTTGCTGCCGTTTGGCGCGCAATTCTTGAAACTTTGCCATCATCGCACCCTTGCGGCGCTTTTGATACGCGCCGATCATTGGCTTGGAGGCGAAATAAATCGCCACCGCGCAGACAAATCCAGGCGCAAGCCCACCGACCAGATAGGGCAAAAACACATCGTAAAACACTGCGTAAACCCCTTCCCACGGGCTTGGCGCATAGCCAAACATCGACCACGTATTGGCCCAAATCGTTCCCCACGTTTCCGCGATGCCGTGTTTAACCTTGGCCCAAACTCTTTCCTCATGACCGAACCCCAAAATCCACAGCCCCAACCGATAGCTGGTGGCCGCGATGAACGGAAACGTCACGGGATTGCCAACAAACGTACCCAGCAGCGAAGACAGGATATTGCCCCGCAAAATAAACGCCAAACCAACAGCCAAGAAAAAATGCAGCCCAAAGAACGGTGTAAACGTCACGAACGTCCCGCAGGCGATACCAAGCGCGATTTTATGAGGCGTGTCAGGCAGGCGTTTAATCCGATGCTTCACATACTCAAAAGCGCGCTTCCATCCTGATTTAGGATAGAAGAACTCTGCTACATTTTGCAGCCACGTCCTTTGATTTCGCCGTTTAAACACGCTGCGCGCACCTTTTTGAATACTGTCAAAAGTCTTAACGCCCCCAAACACGCAACGCTAGGAGGGCCAGATCAATCTGACTGATATTTTCGGTTTTTGCGCAACACCTGCGCCACATCCGAATCGGCTTCTACCGCCGTTAGGACATGCATCAGGTGTTCCACATCCCGAACCTCAATATCAATTGTCATTCTGTAAAAATCAGGTTTCCGATCCGTGAACTCTAGATCTGATATATTCGCGTTTTGCTCACCTACAAGGGTGCAGATGCGACCAAGCACACCTGCGTCGTTTGTCATCGTCACTTCTATGGTCGCACTTTGGTCTGCGGTGCGGCGACCCTCGGGCCAATGCAAATCAATCCAGCGTTCTGGTTCGTTTTCGTAATCAATCAGTTTTTCGCAATCAATGCGGTGCACCAAGACACCTTTGCCGCGCGTCGCAATCCCGACAATCCGCTCCCCTGGCAGGGGTTGGCAACATTCCGATGGCTGCGCGTATTGATCCGCCGCAAGGCCGACAATCCGCTCGGTTGGTTCTTCTGCGCCGATCTCATCAACACGGACCAATTCGGGATACAGAACCTCGACCAACTCGCGGCCTGTCATCTCGGCGCTGCCAATTCTTGCCAGCAATTCTTCGCTGGTATTTATGCCCATATGCGCCGCCGCAGTTGCCAGCGCTTTGTCCGTCGCTTTTTTGCCAACCCGTTCCAGCGCCACACGCGCCAATTCGCGGCCCAAACGCACAAACCCTTCGCGGTGTTCTTCGCGCAAGGCCTTGCGGATCGCAGATTTGGCACGCCCCGTTACGGCAATATCCATCCACGTAGATTGAGGCCGCTGCCCATCCGCCGTTGTTACCTCAACCGATTGGCCATTGCGCAGCCGCGTCCACAACGGAACCCGCCGCCCATCCACCTTGGCCCCCACACAGGCAGACCCGATCCGCGTGTGAATGGCATAGGCGAAATCAATCGGCGTTGCGCCGCGTGGCAACTGGACCACTTCGCCCTTGGGCGTAAAGCAAAACACCTGATCGGCGAACATATCCAACTTCACATGCTCCAGGAATTCCTCGTTCATGTCGTTATTGGCCACGTGCTCGGTCAGCTCTGCCAGCCACTTGAACGGGTCCACCGCAAACGGGTTTTCCACACGTTCCCCGTCGCGGTAAGACCAGTGTGCGGCAACGCCAGCTTCGGCCACATCGTGCATTTGCTGCGTGCGGATTTGTATTTCCACGCGCTTGCCGTCACGCCCTGAAACGGTCGTGTGAATTGAACGATAACCGTTGTTCTTTGGCTGGCTGATGTAATCTTTGAACCGGCCAGGTACCGCGTACCAGCGCTGATGCACCAACCCCAGCGCGGCATAAACTTCGCTTTCTGTTTTGGTAATAATCCGAAACGCAAAAATATCAGAAAGACGTGAAAACCCTTCTTTCTTTTCTTCCATCTTGCGCCAGATGGAATAGGGCTTTTTCTCGCGCCCCAGAACCGTCGCTTCAATGCCCGCTTTGGCCAACACATCGCGAATATCTTGCGTGATTTGCGGCGTCACATCGCCGGTTTCTTTGCGCAAGGTCAGGAAACGACGCATGATCGAATTGCGCGCCTCGGGATTCAGCACCCGAAACGACAAATCTTCCAGCTCTTCGCGCATCCATTGCATACCCATGCGGCCCGCCAAAGGCGCGTAGATATCCATCGTCTCAACGGCTTTGCGTTCTTGCTTTTCGCTAAACATGTGTCGAATTGTACGCATGTTGTGCAGACGGTCGCTCAGCTTAACCAGAATCACCCGCACATCTTTGGACATCGCCAATAACAGCTTGCGAAAGTTCTCGGCCTGTTTGTTATCCTTGGACGACAATTCCAGATTTGTCAGCTTGGTCACGCCGTCCACCAACTGCGCCACCTCGGTGCCGAATTGTTTTTCAACTTCATGGTAGGTGGATTTGGTGTCTTCGATCGTGTCGTGCAACAACGCAGTGATGATCGTGTCATCATCCAAACGCTGCTTGGCCAAGATCATGGCAACGGCAATCGGATGCGTGAAATAGGGCTCGCCCGAATGGCGCAACTGGCCTTCGTGCATCTCCTTGCCGTAATCATAGGCCGCTTCGATACGGGCTGCATCACAGCTTGGATTATAGGTTTGCATCAGGTCAATTAAGACCTGAGCACCCAGCATTTCTTGGTTTTTTTGAACGTCAGGCCGCACGGGGCCTTACTTCATTTCTTGCGCTTCCATCAGCGCACGCAACAGGTTTTCCTCGGACATATCGTCCTCTGGCTTGTCCTGTTCTGTGCCCATCAGCAACGCCATTTGATCTTCTTCTGGCTCATCAACCTCGATCTGAGTTTGATGGCTTTCAATCGCTGCTTCACGCAAGGAATCAGATGTCAGCGTTTCTTCTGCAATTTCGCGCAGTGCAACAACTGGGTTTTTATCGTTGTCCCGTGGAATGGTAATTTCCGCACCGGTTGAGATTTCGCGCGCACGATGTGCGGCCAACATGACCAATTCAAAACGGTTTGGAACTTTGTCGACGCAGTCTTCTACAGTTACACGAGCCATGGGGCACTCCGGTCATTCGGGATATCAAGGCTGGGCAAGTAGCCCGTTTTCGGTGGGATTGCAAGGGCAAAACCACGGAAAAACACGCCAGCAAGGCGCAAAAATCTACCGCGCGTAGGGGCGAATTTCCGCCAAAGCATCGGCGCTAAATTGCGCGAGCATGTCTGTCACTGACACACCTGTAACTGGATGCACCCAATTTGGCGCAACATCGCGCAGCGGCACCAGCACAAACGGGCGATCCTGAACACGCGGATGGGGCAATATCAGCTGCTCTGGCGCTTGTTTCATCTGGTCTATCAGCGGCAGCCTGCGCCAATGTTCATGAACCCCAAGATCAGGGGCAATTTGGCCGCCAAAATCAATCAGGTCCAAATCCAAAACCCGCGCCTCCCAGCGCTTGTTTCGGGTGCGCCCAAACTCGGCCTCAACCCCGTGTAATACCGCTAACAATTCCTCTGCACTCAGCGACGTTTCCACGCGCACCACCCCGTTAATGAAATCAGGCCCCGATTCTGCGGGAAAAGCGGGGGTTTGATAAAACCCGCTCACCACAACCTTGAATAGACCATTTCTTGACAATGCACCTAAAGCGCCGTCTATTAACTCTGCTGACGCCCCAAAATCGCTCGAAAGGTTCGATCCGAAAGCAATTATGCTCTCATATTGTTCACTTCTTTGATTTTCTAGTTGCAGTACCAAATTTTTTACCTATTTTCCCATCAGTTTCGCTAGGCTGACAACACGCCAATACTCAACACGGCTCCAGCTTAACAGACATTTTGAAAGGACTATTATGTTTTATCGCGACGAGCGTCTGGCATTGTTCATTGACGGCTCCAATTTGTATGCAGCCGCCAAAGCACTTGGCTTCGACATCGATTACAAACTTCTCAGAACAGAATTTATGCGACGCGGGAAATTACTCCGTGCGTTTTATTATACTGCTTTGTTGGAGAGTGAAGAATATTCACCGATCCGCCCGCTTGTGGATTGGCTGAATTACAACGGCTTTAATATGGTGACAAAGCCCGCCAAAGAATACACCGACAGCATGGGTCGCCGTAAGGTTAAAGGCAACATGGACATCGAACTTTGCGTCGATGCTATGGAACTTGCGCCGCACATTGATCACATCGTTATTTTCTCTGGTGACGGCGATTATCGCCCGTTGGTGGAAAGCCTGCAACGCAAAGGCGTTCGCGTATCCGTGGTCTCCACGATCCGCAGCCAACCTCCGATGATCTCGGATGATTTGCGTCGCCAAGCAGATAACTTCATCGAATTGGATGAGCTGCGCGATGTTATCGGCCGGCCACCGCGCCCAGATGCACCCGAAATGCACGGGGCCGCACCGGAAATGGAATCAGAAGATTAATTCAATCTTCAGCTTCAAACGAAAGAACCCGCCGCACTGGCGGGTTTTTTTTATGCCACTTTATGCGGCTTCTTTGCGCCAAACCGACGGGGCCACGCCCTTTACCCGTAAAAATTCGCGGTTAAAGTTGGATTTTGTGTTGAACCCGCATTGAAACACCACCTCGGTGATGCTGATCTCTGTGGTTTGCATCACGCGGCAGGCTTCTTCGATCCGCAACCCATTCACATATTGCGAGACATTCAATTCCGTCGCCTGATTGATCGCTTTGGACACATCGCGCGCAGGCATGTGCAATCGGCGTGCCATGCGCGACAGATTGATATCAGGATCCGCGAACAAGCGTTCACCCCGCACCACGTCATCCACCTTTGGAAACATCAACGCCTGTTCCGCGTCACTGCGATCTTGCTTCGGTTTGCTGCGCGAATACAGCACCCACATTAACACCAGAACCGCCAGCGACCCTGTCGAAGCGATCCCCGCGATCCGCCCCGTATTTGCGCCGCTGTTCACCAAAAAATCATACCCGATCACCACATCCGTGATCCCAGACACAAATAGTACCGCCGCCACGATCCACATCAACGAAACGGCAACCCGTGCATTGTTCAGATTAACCCACGCCAACCCATCACTGCCGCGCAGCGCCAGCCGAACCAACAGCCCAACATAAATCGGATTCGCAAAGCCCAAGGATAAATCCATCCCTTCGATCCACAGAGGAATCGAAAAGCACACCGCCACAAACGGCAACAGATGCACACAAACAGGCCAGTTAAACGCAGGGCGACGAAACGCCAAATACCCAAGCGGGGGCAACAACGCCGCGGTGAAGGGCTGGACCTCGCGCAACATATCTTTGCCATAGCCAAACCGCGTGCCGACCAGAAATTCCTGAAAGGCAAACAGAATTAGAAACGCCGCCGCCCATCCCCAACGCGGTGTTTCGCTCCGCGCAACCAAAATGGCCCCGCCCAAAGAAAGGGCTGCAAAAACATAGGTAAGCGGGATCATAAGCATCGGTCTGGCCTTCGAACTTTTCGCCAATATGTCCTAAATCACGATCACGGACGACCAAAATCACGATCTAGGACGCAATACGCAGCGCCATTCGCCAAATTGATCTCATCGTTTAACAAAACAGAGGATCAAACGAATGACTTATACATCAACTCTCGCTGCAACACTGCTTGCAACTGTTGCCGCAACATCCATCCACGCCGCTGGCTACGTAACGGCCCCTGCACCGGTTGCACACCGCGATCAACCGCTCGAAGCGCACATCTGGTATCCTGCCCAAGACGACGGCGCAGAAATCAAAGTAGGCAAAAACGGGGTGTTCAAAGGCGAAACCGTAAGCGCAGGCGCCACCGCCAAGGTTGGAACCTACCCCTTGGTTGTCTTGTCCCATGGATCAGGCGGCAACGCACCAAATCTGGCGTGGTTGGCTGCATCGCTTGCGGATCAAGGCATGATTGTTATCGCAGCAAACCACCCTGGCACCACCTCAGCTGACAGCTACCCAGAGCAAACTCTCAAAATGTGGCAACGCCCCGCTGATCAATCCGCGCTGATTGATTTGGCGGAAGCGGGCCTGCCAAATGGAATCAAAGCAGACACGGCGCGCGTTGGCTCCGTTGGTTTCTCTCTTGGGGGCTACACCGCACTTGCGACCGCAGGCGCGCGAATATCCAAGGATGACTACGTGTCCTATTGCGATGAATACGCTGGCAAAATGGATTGTTCATGGTTTCAAAACGCCAACATTGATTTCGACACGATTGATCAGGCGAAATACGAACAATCCAACCGCGACCCGCGTGTTAAGGTTGTTGTTGCCATCGATCCGGCCGTTTCCCAAGCCTATCAAGCCGACAGCTTGGCGGCGATGTCCATCCCAACCCAAATCATCAACCTGGGGGAAGAAGGTAAAATCCCAGCGGCCGTTCGCGGTGAAACATTCATCAATGAATTGCCAAATGCGCAGATTGATTTTGTGACACACGCAAACCACTTCAGCTTTCTGGGTGAATGCACAATGAAAGGCCCCTACCTGCTCAAAATGGTTGGCGAAGACCCAATCTGTTCTGAAACGGGCAATCGGTCACGCTCTGACATCCACGAAGAACTGAAGGGCCGCATCACTGGCTTTTTGCACGGCAACTTTTAAAAACCTCGCGCGGCCTCTTCCCAAGGGGCCGCGCATCCCGTTACTATCGCGCCATGAACCGCGCTGAATTTAACGCCTTTTGCAAATCACTCCCGCAAACCACGCATGTTGTCCAATGGGGCAACGCAGACGTTTGGAAAGTTGGCGGCAAGCTTTTCGCCGTTGGCGGTTGGAGCGATGGCAAAGACGCCTTCACCTTCAAAGCCTCCGAAATCGCGTATGAAGTCCTTCAGGATCAACCCGGCATCCGCCCAGCGCCCTATCTCGCGTCGCGCGGCATGAAATGGCTGCAAGTTTACGATGAAAAAGGTCTTTCTGACAAAGAGTTGAAGAGCCATATTATCCTGTCCTACGATATGGTTGTGGCCAAGCTAACGAAAAAGAAACGATCAGAGCTTAATTTGTAAATCAGAACGCTTGCATGGGGGGCACCGCTCCCCTAAACCCAATCAACAGCAGAATTTCGCACGGAACCGATACTTCATGGCCCACCTTGACCACGCGGAAATTTTCGCTGAACCGGAAAAAACCACACGTGATTGGGCGCAACGCCTTGTTCGCTACCGCAGCCCAAATGGCGCGCGCGCAGTGTTCGAACTCGGCGTCAGCCTCATCCCCTTCGTCGCGCTCTGGGCGCTTGCGTGGTGGTCCATTTCCATCAGTCCCTTCCTTGCGCTTGGCATTTCCCTGCTCAACGGCCTGTTTCTGGTGCGCCTATTTGCCATCCAACACGATTGCGGCCACGGCGCGTTCATGGCCAACAGCAAAGTTGCCAATTGGATCGGGCGCTGTATCGGCGTCCTCACCCTCACGCCTTACGCAATTTGGCGCAAAACCCATGCAACACACCATTCCACATCTGGCAATTTAGATCATCAAGGCATGGGCGATGTTGTCACCAAAACCGTCGCAGAATATGCCGCCCTGACACCGTTCCAGAAATTCGGCTACCGCCTCTATCGCTCGCCGTTTGTTTTGTTCGGCCTTGCGCCGTTGTACCTGTTTATGCTGCAAAATCGCCTGCCCATCGGCTTTATGAAACAGGGTCTGTCCTATTGGGGGTCCGCAATGGGCACCAATCTGATGGTCGCGATTACCATCGCCATTGTTGTCTACTTCGGCGGCATCTGGCCGCTGGTTTACGTGTTCGTTCCCACCGTTTTTGTCGCTTCTACCGTTGGCGTTTGGCTTTTCTTTATCCAGCACCAATTCGAAGACACGCATTTTGATCGCGACACGGATTGGGAAATCCAAGACGCCGCGTTCCACGGTTCATCCCATTATAAACTGCCCGCAGTCTTGAATTGGCTCACCGCCAACATCGGCATCCACCATGTTCACCACCTAAACTGCCGCATCCCGTTTTATCGTTTGACCGAGGTTCTGAAAGACCACGAACCGCTGTCCAACATGCACACAATCACCTTGGCCCAAAGCTTTAAATGCGCCCGCCTTCACCTGTGGGACGAAGAACAACGCAAACTTCTGTCGTTTGCGCACGCACGCGCCCTTTACGGCACCGCCTAAAGGCACTGTGGACCCCGCCAAGGGTTCGCGCTACCTAATGGGCACCGGCTATTGCAAGGCACTGACCCATGACAAAACCACCTCTTAACCTCTACCTCGCAGCGCCGCGCGGCTTTTGTGCTGGCGTGGATCGCGCCATCAAAATCGTGGAAATGGCGATTGAGAAATGGGGCGCACCTGTCTACGTGCGCCACGAAATCGTCCACAATAAATACGTGGTGGATTCATTACGCGATCAAGGCGCGGTCTTCGTCGAAGAACTGTCAGAATGCCCCGATGATCGCCCCGTCATTTTTTCCGCCCACGGCGTGCCAAAATCCGTTCCCGCCGCCGCATCAGCGCGTGAAATGGTCTTTGTCGATGCCACCTGCCCGCTGGTTTCCAAAGTCCACATCGAAGCAGAACGCCACCACGCAAACGGCCTGCAAATGGTGATGATCGGCCACGACGGCCACCCCGAAACTGTTGGCACAATGGGCCAACTCCCCGACGGCGAAGTCCTGTTGGTTGAGGTCGCCGCCGACGTCGCAAACCTAGCCCCGCGCGATCCAGATAAACTCGCCTACATCACCCAAACCACCCTGTCCGTGGATGACACCATCGAAATCGTGAACGCGCTGAAATCCCGATTCCCGAAAATCGTCGGCCCCCACAAAGAAGACATCTGCTACGCCACCACCAACCGCCAAGAAGCGGTCAAAGCTGTGGCCCCGAAAATCGACGCACTCCTCGTGATCGGCGCACCCAATTCATCCAATTCCAAACGGCTGGTCGAGGTCGGCAAAACTGCGGGCTGTGCCTACTCTCAACTCGTACAACGCGCTGCCGATATTGACTGGCGCTCCCTTGATGGCATCAAATCCATCGGTATCACGGCGGGCGCCTCTGCCCCAGAAATCCTGATAAACGAGGTCATCGACGCCTTCAAAGACCGCTACGACGTAACCTCCGAAATCGTAGAAACCGCCGTTGAAAACGTCACCTTCAAAGTCCCCCGCGTGTTGCGCGAAACCGCTTGATACGCCTCCCGCCCAGAACCCCAATCGCCCTCACCGCGCTGGGCGTTGCGCCGTTTGTGATCGGCTCAATCGGCGCGTATACCGACACCGTCCTCACACTATTCCCCTACCGCAGCGTTGAATCCGTCATCCACTACGGCATCATCATCCTGTCGTTCATGACAGGCATCCTCTGGGGTTTTGCCTCCAAAGACGACGGAAAATCCTCCTACGCCTACATCACCAGCGTTCTCCCCGCACTCTACGTGTTTTTCTTCGTGGTTGGCACCGACGCCGACAGGCTCGAAGCCCTGATGTTCGGCTTTGCCATTATCCTGTCCATCGACCTGTCCTTCCAACAAGCCAAACTCGCCCCCAACTGGTGGATGAGCTTGCGCATCCCAGCCACACTGGTGGTGCTGGCCTCCCTGTACCTGACAAGGATCAGCGTTTAACGCTCCTGACACACAGCTGTCAGTAGGGCTATGCTACACTCCCCTAAACACACACAGGAATCACCGCCATGGGTATCAAAACCAACAAACTAAACCGCTCTTTTCGCGCCTTCATCGAATCCCAACCGGTATTCTTTGTCGCCACCACCGCGCCGTCAGGCCGCGTGAACATGTCGCCCAAGGGCCTCGATTCCCTGCGCATCATGTCCGACACAGAAATCCTCTGGCTCAGCATGTCAGGATCAGGCAATGAAACCGCCGCGCACATCCCCCAACTGGCGCGCATGACTTTGATGTTCTGCTCTTTCAAAGGCGACCCGCTCACCCTTCGCACCTATGGCGACGCCGAGGTGTTCCACGTCCGCGATCCTAAATGGAACACGCTTATCCAGAACTTCCCAACCTATGGCGGCGCACGAAACCTCTATCGCCTCAAGATCGACCTCGTCACCACATCTTGCGGCTCTGGCGTCCCCGAAATGGAGGTTACCCGCTCCCGTGCCGAAACAGACCTCGAACCGTGGTACGCCGCAAAATCCGATGCCGAAATGAACGCCTTTTGGCGCAAGAAAAACCTCACCAGCCTCGATGGCGATCCCACGGGCCTTTTTGAGGACTAAACCTTGCACCTTCCCTGAAATAGTGTCCCAATACGGCGACATCATTTCAGGACAACACCATGGCAACGCCCTACACTTTCGACACGCTTAAACAACAGGTCACAGACAGCGAAATCGACACTGTTCTTGTCACCATGGTCGATATGCAGGGCCGCTTGATGGGCAAACGCTTTCACGCCGAAGCCTTTGTTGAGGGCGGGTTTGAAGAAACCCACTGCTGCAATTATCTGCTCGCCACTGACCTCGAAATGGCCGCGGTTGAAGGGTACACCAACTATGGTTGGTCATCAGGCTACGGCGATTATGTGATGAAACCAGACCTCGCAACCCTGCGCCTTGTCCCTTGGCTCGACGGCACGGCCATGGTGCTTTGCGATATCCTCGATCACCACACCCTAAAACCCATCGCCCACGCCCCGCGCGAAATGCTCAAAGCGCAAATCGCACGATGCGAAGCCCTCGGCCTCTCCCCGATCATGGCGACCGAGCTGGAATTTTTCCTGTTCCACGGAACCCACGACGAAATTGCGAAAAACGGCTTTCAAACCCTGCAACCCATCAGCCGCTACAACGAAGATTATTCCATCTTTCAAACCACCAAAGAAGAGCACATCATGCGGCCCATCCGCAATCATCTGCGCAAAATGGGTATCCCGATTGAAGGCTCCAAAGGCGAGGCCGAAGCGGGCCAAGAGGAGTTGAACATCCGCTACGCAGACGCGCTCGCCTGCGCCGACAATCACACAATCGCCAAACACGCAGTCAAAGAAATTGCACATCAGCACGGCTACGCCGCCAGCTTTTTGCCCAAATGGCACGCAGATCGCGTCGGCTCTGCATCCCACGTCCATCAATCCCTGTGGAAAGACGGTGAAAACGCATTCCACGGGCCAAGCTACCAATTCGGAAAATCCAAACTGATGGATCACTACATGGCGGGCTTAATCGCCTACGCGCCCGATTACACCTATTTCATGGCGCCCTACATCAACAGCTACAAACGCTTTGCCAAAGGCACCTTCGCGCCCACCCAAACAGTCTGGTCGGTCGACAATCGCACCGCCGCGTTTCGCCTGTGCGGCGAAGCCAGCAAAGCCGTGCGCGTTGAGTGCCGCATTCCAGGGGCCGACATGAACCCTTACCTCGCACAGGCCGCCATGCTCGCCGCGGGCCTTGCCGGGGTTGAACAGAAACTCGCCCTCCCCGAACCCTTCAAAGGCGACGCCTACGCCGACGAGTCGCAAACCCACATTCCCCGCACGCTGCGCGATGCCCGCGACGCGCTGATCGGCTCTGAAATGTTGCGAACCGCCCTTGGCGGCGATGTCATCACCCACTACGCCCGCGCCGCAGAATGGGAAATCGAGGAGTTCAACCGCATCGTCACCGACTATGAAATCGCACGCGGATTCGAACGCGCTTAATTGCACATTTGCGCCAATCCAAGGTTGCCCCCACCCGCAGTTTTCTGACATCCTCGCCCCATGATATCAGCACAATTCCTCATCACCGCGCTCGTCGTGGTCCTGATCCCCGGAACAGGCGTTATTTACACGCTCGCAATGGGCCTCGGCCAAGGGCGCCGCGCCGCACTTTGGGCAGCACTTGGCTGCACCTTTGGCATCGTCCCGCACCTCGCCGCCGCCACCCTCGGCCTCGCAGCACTGTTGCATTCCTCCGCGCTCCTGTTCCAAGTCGTGAAATTCGCGGGCGTCGCATACCTGCTGTACCTCGCGTACCAAGCCCTGCGCCAAGGCGGCACCCTCAACGTCACCCCTGATCGCACAACCACATCAGGCCCGAAAATCGCCATGCGCGGCGCGCTCATCAACATCCTGAACCCCAAACTCTCGGTGTTTTTCCTCGCTCTGCTGCCGCCATTCCTGTCGGGCAACGCCGCCACCGCAACGCCTGAAATGGCACTGCTCGGCGCGATTTTCATGGCCCTCACCTTCGCCGTTTTCGTCCTTTACGGCCTATTTGCCGCCACCGCCCGCACATGGCTCCTCGGCTCTGAAACCGCGATGGCTTGGATGTCGCGCAGCTTCGCCGTTATCTTCGCCGCCCTCGCGGCCCGCCTCGCATTGGAACGCGCATGACCGATAAAGAAACCATCGATGTCTACAACGCCAAGGCGCAAGATTACATCGACCTTGTCACAACCGACAAACCGACCCGCCATCTGCAAGCCTTCATTGACGCGCTGCCGACAGGTGGCCATGCGCTCGATCTTGGCTGTGGTCCGGGCAATTCCGCCGCAATGATGCAGGCCGCAGGTCTGATCGCCACCGCAATCGATCCCAGCCCCAAAATGGTCGAACTGGGCCGCGCGAAATTCGGCATCGAGATCAAACTCGGCACCTTTGAAGACGTAACGCAAACCGCGATTTACGATGGCATCTGGGCCAGCTTTTCAATGCTGCACGCCCCCCGCGTCGATGTCCCCCGTTACCTAAAAGCCATCCACACCGCCCTAAAACCAAATGGCACCTTCGTGATCGGCGTCAAAACAGGCAACGGCGAGGAACGCGACGCGATCGGCCGCCGCTACACCTATTTCGAAGAAACCGAACTCGACACGTTGTTGCGCGACGCAGGGTTCACCCCAACCAACACACACACAGGGTCCGAAGCTGGCCTCGCAGGCACTATCGATCCCTTCATCATCGTGACCGCCCATGCCTGAACTTTTCGCCTACACAGACGGCGCCTGTTCTGGAAACCCTGGCCCCGGTGGCTGGGGCGCACTGCTGATCGCGCGCGAAGGTGAAACAACCCTCAAAACCCGCGAATTGTGCGGCGGCGAGCCAGATACAACCAACAATCGCATGGAATTATTCGCCGCGATCAACGCCCTCAACGCGCTTGAAAAACCCAGCACCATCACCGTGATCACCGACAGCGTTTACGTCAAAGACGGCATCACAAAATGGATATTTGGCTGGAAATCACGCGGCTGGAAAACTGCCGCCAAAAAGCCCGTCAAAAACGAGGAACTTTGGAAAGACCTCGATGCGGCAACACAGCGCCACACGGTCACGTGGAAATGGATCAAAGGTCACGCAGGTCACGCCGAAAACGAAAAAGCAGACGAGCTGGCCCGCGCTGGCATGGAACCGTTTAAAAAGAAATGACCGCCCTTTCCTTCCTCGACTACGCCTCAGTTTTCATCTTCGCCCTTACGGGTGCGCTCACCGCCAGCCGCGCCCAGCTTGATGTGATCGGCTTTGCCTTCCTCGCCAATCTCACGGCCGTAGGCGGCGGCACGATCCGCGATTTGCTGTTGGATCGAAACCCCATTTTCTGGATCGACGCGCCCAGCTACATCGTTATCGCAACAATCGCTGCTGCACTGGTTTTCCTCACCGCGCACCTCTTTGAAAGCCGTCAACGCGTGCTCCTTTGGCTCGATGCGCTTGCCCTTTCGGTGGCGGTCGCTGCAGGCGCTGGTGTCGCACTCTCACTCGGCCATTCCCCAATTATCGTGGCGCTCATGGGGGCGGTCACAGGAACACTCGGTGGCCTGATGCGTGACGTGGTCGCGAACGAAGTCCCGCTCGCGCTCAAACAAGGTGAACTTTACGTCACCGCCGCCTTCGCAGGGGCAATCGCCGCGCTGATCACCACACAAATCACCTCAAATTCACTCGCCGCACTGGCTGCCTGCACCGCGGTCACGCTCATTCTGCGTGCGGGTTCAATCGCCTTTGGCTGGCGGCTCCCCGTCTACAAAAGCCGCCCACCGCAAGAATAGAAAGGGGCTTTCCGCCCCTCGCAGCACGCTGCTCACCCCGAAAGTATTGGCGCGAAAAAGAATGCGCCCCGTCTCTGTCCTTGACATGAAACGAGGCGACTTCTTCTTCGACGGCCAACGGCGCTCCCGCCTGTACCGCGCTTTTTAGTAAAACTGGATATGGTTTCTTTTTCGTTAAAATACTTCCGCCGGAGGCATTTTAGTTTAAGGCGCTGCCCCACCCAGTCGCGCGCCAGTCAAAACGGGAAACCCCTGCAAAAACGCAGCTGTTTCCATCGCGCCTTTGCCAGCGCGTTGCAACCGAACCAAATCAACCGAACCGCCCCCGCAGGCTACCCGAAGCGCATCGTTCAACACGACCCCAGCATCACCAGCACCATCCGCAACAACCGACATCAGCACCTTCACGCGCTGCCCATCAATCATCGTCCAAGCGCCCGGAAACGGCGATAGCCCCCGAATATGGCGATCCACTTCAGCAGCCGAGCGAGACCAATCAATCTCCGCCTCGGCCTTTTCGATTTTCGCAGCATACACCACTCCATCACCAGCCTGCGCAACTGCATCAGCCGAAACGCCATCCGCCAACACATCCAAAATCGCATCGCGCCCCAACAGGCTCAGCCGATCATGCAGTACGGCCGTCGTATCGCGCGCCAAAATATCTGTGCGCACAGTTTCCAGCACAGGCCCCGTATCAAGCCCCGCTTCCATCTGCATCACGCAAACACCCGTCTCGCGATCCCCCGCCATAATCGCGCGGTGAATAGGCGCAGCACCGCGCCATCGCGGCAGCAAACTCGCATGGATGTTCAAACACCCCTTCACGGGCGCATCCAACATATCTTGGGGCAGGATTAACCCGTAAGCGACCACAACACCAACATCCGCGCCCAGCGCAGCAAAGGCCGCGCGGTCCGTCGCATCTTTGAAATTCACAGGGTATCGGACATCCAAACCCAACTTTTCAGCCGCCACCTGAACTGCAGATGGTCGATCCTTTTTGCCCCGTCCCGCAGGGCGCGGCGGCTGGCAATATACCGCGCAAACCTCATGGCCCGCCGCAACGATGCCTTCCAGAATCGGAACCGAAAAGTCAGGCGTGCCCATGAACACAACCTTCATGATTTGCGCGCCTTTTTCTGTGCTTTTTTCTGTGCCTTCGCGATCAACATTTTGCGTTTCACCGCTGACAGATTGTCGAAATACATCTTACCATTTAGATGATCGATCTGGTGCTGCACCGACGTGGCCCACAACCCAACCAAATCCTTGCTCACCTTCGCGCCAGTTTCATCCAAATAGGTCACCGTCACACCGCGCGGTCGTCCAAACTTGGCCGAAACACCCGGCAAATTAGGCGAGGCTTCGGTGTGCTCGCGAAACTTCAAGCTCGCGTCAGTAATTTCAGGGTTGGCCATGCGGATCGGCTCATCACCCGCCTCGCTCGCATCGACCACAGCAATACGCTGCATCACCCCGATCTGGCACGCTGCCATGCCCACACCCGGCATCGCATACATCGTTTCCAGCAGGTCGTCCCAAACAGTGCGAACGCCGTCATCCACGGCCACCACAGGCGCGCAAACCGTGCGCAACCGCGCATCAGGCCAGGGTACAAACGGGCGAATGGTCATTCCCGCGCCCGTTCTTTTTTCACCTTCATCATCTTTTTAGTAATCATCGTGCGCTTCAATCCGCTGAGGTAATCAATGAACAATTTACCGTTCAGATGATCCAATTCATGCTGCGCACAGGTCGCCCACAACTCATCAAACTCACGTTCTTGCTGCGCGCCATCAATGTCCAAAAACTGCATCACCGCACTCGCAGGCCGTTCTACATCTTCGTACATTTCGGGCAGGGACAGGCAGCCTTCGTTGTAAACATTCTTCTCGTCAGAGGTCCAAACCAGCGTCGGGTTGATCAGCACCAACGGCTCTGGCTCTTCCTCTTTCATGGTGCAATCCATCACGAAAATACGCTGCAACACGCCCACTTGGGGTGCGGCCAAACCCACACCGGGGGCATCGTACATCGTTTCCAACATATCACGCGCCAAGGCCTGAACCTCGGGCGTCACACCATCCACTGGAGCACACTTCTTTTTCAGCAGCGCGTCGGGGTGCAATAATATTTCTTTCACAGACATACCGCCATTTAGGCCAATCGCGCGGCCTTCGCAAGATGCCCAAAAACCGCTTGCACCCGCGCCCCTAACCCGTAGCATTCCCACAAATCAAAAACACGGGAACACACGCCATGAGCTTTGACGACATCATCGATCGCCGCGGAACACGAAGCGCGAAATGGGACGCAATGGAACCGCTTTACGGCGTGTCGCCCGACGATGGTTTGGCCATGTGGGTCGCCGATATGGATTTCCGCTCCCCTGATTGCATCCTCAATGCCGCCCAAGACCTCACCGATCACGGTGTCTTTGGCTATCGCTCTGATTACGACGATTACAAAGGCGCAATCATCTGGTGGATGCAAAACCGCCACGGCTGGACAGTGAAGCCCGAGGAAATTTTCACCACCTACGGCCTCGTGAATGCGGTTGGCATGTGCTTGCAAACCTACACCCAACCAGACGACGAAATCGTGCTGTTCACTCCCGTCTATCACGCCTTTGCCAAAGTCATCAAAAACGCGGGCCGCAAAGTCAAAGAATGCGAACTTGTGCAAACCGACGGCACCTACCACATGGATTTCGCCGCCTATGATGCGCAAATGACAGGCGCTGAAACGATGCTCATTCTGTGTTCTCCGCACAACCCGAGCGGCCGTCTTTGGTCTGTCCAAGAACTCCAAGACCTCGCGGCCTTCGCAAAACGCCATGACCTGTTGATCGTCTCGGACGAAATCCACCACGATCTGATTTTCCCAGGTGAAAAACACAATCCAATGCCAAACGCCGCGCCTGAATGCCTTGATCGTTTGATCATGCTGACCGCGCCGTCCAAAACCTTCAATATCGCAGGCAACCATGATGGCAACGTCATCATCCACGATGAAAAACTGCGCGCGAAATTCAGCGCAACCATGATGGCACTTGGCGTCTCCTCCACCCTTTACGGCACTGCGATGACAGCCGCTGCCTACTCCCCCGAAGGGGCCGCATGGGTCGATGAACTCGTCGCCTACATCGCCGAAAACGCCCGCATCTTTGACGAAGGCATCAACGCAATTCCGGGGCTCAAATCCATGCCAATGCAGGGCACCTACCTCGCGTGGGTCGATTTCTCTGACACAGGGATGCCGATGAACGAAGTCCTTGATCGTGTGCGCAAACAAGCCAAGATCGCCCCCAATGACGGCCCTACATTTGGCACAGGCGGCGAACCTTTCTTGCGCTTTAACCTCGGCACACCGCGCGCAAACATCGAAAAGGCGGTTTCCCGCCTTCAATCCGCATTTGCTGATTTGCAATAACGATTCAATCAGGCATAGGGTGGCGCACAACACGTCAGCCTAAGAGTATCTAAAGAATGATCCGCGCTCTCCGCCTCCTCTCCCGTATTTTCTTGATCGGAGCGGCGGCGCTGATCATTTTCTTTTTGGTGACGGATCGCAACGATCCCCCACCCCAAATCCAAACGTCCATTGATGGCGAAATCGATCACATTTTAATCGAAAAAACCGCCCGCAAACTCACGCTGTTCCAAAACGGCCAGCCCGTGCGCGTGTATTCCGTTGCGCTTGGTTTCGCCCCCACAGGTGATAAAATCCGCGAAGGCGACGGTAAAACACCCGAAGGCATCTATAAAATCAACCGCCGCAATCCCCAAAGCGCGTTCACCCTCTCGCTCGGCATCAACTACCCGCTGCCCTCCGATCTGAAACGCGCACGCGACGGCGGCTATTCCGCAGGCGGCGATATCTTCATCCACGGCCAGCCCAACAAACTGCCAGACACCCAAAAATACGCAGGCGATTGGACAGCAGGGTGCATCGCGCTCACCAACCCCGAAATTCGCGAAATCTGGGCTGTTACCCCCATCGGAACCACGGTAGAGATCAAGGCCTAGCCCACCCTTCTTCTGGCCCTAAATATCCAAATTCCCGTGTCGCGTCACGTCACCGGCCCAAAAATGCCGCAGCGCAGCACTTGCAGCGACCCACGCAATATTCTACCACCCCAACAGCACAAAACGTAACATCATAACCCTAAGGGATTCCCATGAGCTTTAAAGTCCAACCTGCCGGCCCTGCACGCCCGAACCGCTGCCAATTGTTTGTACCCGGCTCCCGCCCTGCAATCTTTGAAAAAGCCGCTGCCTCCGCCGCTGACGTGATCAACATCGACCTAGAGGATTCCGTCTCCCCCGCCGACAAAGCTGAAGCCCGCCAAAACGTGATCAAAGCCATCAACGACGTGGATTGGGGCACCAAAACCATCTCCGTGCGCATCAACGGCCTCGACACAGAATTTTGGTATCGCGACATCGTTGATATCATGGAACAGGCGGGCGATCGCATCGACCAGTTCATGATCCCAAAGGTCGGCTGCGCAGGCGATATCTACGCCGTAGACGCGCTGGTTTCCTCCATTGAAATGGCCAAAGGTCGCAAGAAACCTGTAACCTTTGAGGTCATCATCGAAACCGCGGCGGGCCTCGCCCATGTCGAAGAAATCGCGGCGTCCTCTCCTCGCATGGCCGCAATGTCCCTCGGGGCCGCAGATTACGCCGCCTCCATGGGTATGCAAACAACGGGCATCGGCGGTACGCAAGCCAACTACTACATGCTCGATGATGCAAACGGCGACGCAGCCCGCGCCTCCTACTTGGGCGATCCATGGCACGCTGTTACCGTCGCCATCGTTTCCGCCTGTCGCACCCACGGATTGCTGCCCGTAGACGGCCCCTTCGGTGATTTCTCCGATGATGCGGGCTTCACCGCCCAAGCGCACCGTTCCGCAACCCTCGGCATGGTTGGCAAATGGGCGATCCACCCAAAACAGGTGGCCTTAGCAAACGAGGTTTTCACCCCATCCGAGGCCCAAATCACCGAGGCCCGTGAAATCCTCGCCGCCATGGAAGAGGCCGAAAAAGCTGGCCAAGGTGCCGCCGTTTACAAAGGCCGCCTCGTTGATCTCGCCTCCATCCGTCAGGCCCATGTGATCGTGAAACAATCCGAACTGATCGGCTAAATTATTTTGGTGGGTGGCCCTTGGTCACCCACCATACTACTTTGAACCCAAATAAAAGGGTTCACCAAATGACAGACCTCCCAAATTCCGAACAAGCCGAGTTTTGGTCCGATGGCGCAGGCCAAGATTGGGTCACCTTCGACACCCAACTCGACGAACTCTTCGCAGGCGTCAACGCTGCCCTCATCAAACAAGCCGCCCCAAAATCCACCGACAAAATCCTCGATATTGGCTGCGGCACAGGGGCCACCACGCGGGATTTTGCCGCCCACGCTGCAAGCGCCCACGGCATCGACATTTCCACCTCAATGCTCGCCCATGCTCAAAAATCAGCCCCCGCAAACACCACCTTCACCCACGCAGACGCGCAAACCGAAGCCCTGCCCCCACACCACTTCGATCACCTCGTCTCTCGCTTCGGCGTCATGTTTTTTGACGATCCCGCCGCCGCCTTCACCAACCTGCGCACGGCCCTCAAACCAACGGGCACCCTAACACTCGCCTGCTGGGCGCCATTCAAACAAAACCCGTGGTTCACCATCCCTCGTTTCATCGCCACCGATCTGCTCGGCCATCCGCCATCGTTTGATCCCCGCGCCCCCGGCCCCTTCGCGTTTGCCGATCCCAGCTACGTGCTCGAAATCCTCACAGACGCAGGCTTCACAGCCCCAAACGTCCAAACTCTCGACATCCCGCTGTCCCTTGCTGGCGACGCCGCCAACGCTGCCAAACTCTCCTCCTACATCGGCCCCGCCGACAGCGTGATCCGCGCCCAAGGGGGCACCCAAGCCGACAAAGAACAGATCATCGCAACCACCCAGCAAAAGCTAGAACCCTACGCGGCAAACGGCGCAATCACCGTCCCCGCCAAAATCCACCTCTACACCGCCGCCAATGCAGGCTAAAACACACGGCCCCCCGCTTCTTCTGGCCCTAAATATCCAAATCAATTGCCGCGATGCCCACGGCCCTCACAATCCATACGCCCCATTGCAATCCAATTGCCAAGCCGCCATATATTATCCAACAAAATGAACGGGACGCAGAGTTAAAATGCAAAACTATCTCGAATTTGAAAAACCTCTGGCAGAAATCGAAGGCAAAGCCGAAGAACTCCGCGCGATGGCCCGTCAAAACCCCGAAATGGATGTCGAGAAAGAAGCCGCAGCCCTTGATAAAAAGGCCCAAGCCCTGCTGGTCGATCTGTATCAAAAACTGTCCCCGTGGCGCAAATGCCAAGTGGCGCGTCACCCTGATCGCCCGCAATGCTCTGATTACATCAACGCGATTTTCACCGAATACACCCCGCTGGCGGGGGATCGCAATTTTGCCGATGATTACGCCGTTATGGGCGGCATCGCGCGCTTGGATGATAAACCTGTCATGGTGATCGGCCACGAAAAGGGCAAAGACACCAAATCGCGCCTGCACCACAACTTTGGCATGGCCCGCCCCGAAGGTTACCGCAAAGCCATCCGCCTGATGGATATGGCAGATCGTTTCGGCCTGCCGATCATCACGCTGGTGGACACGCAAGGCGCATATCCTGGCAAAGGTGCGGAAGAACGCGGCCAATCCGAAGCCATCGCACGCTCCACCGAAAAATGCCTCAACGTCAAAGTCCCCGTCATTTCCGTGATCATCGGCGAAGGCGGATCAGGGGGCGCTGTCGCCTTTGCGACCGCTGACAAACTCGCGATGCTAGAACACTCGGTCTATTCCGTAATCTCGCCCGAAGGCTGCGCCTCCATCTTGTGGAAAGACGCTGGCAAAATGCGCGAAGCCGCCGAAGCCCTCCGTCTTACGGCCCAAGACCTTACGAAACTGGGCGTCGCAGACGTCGTGATCCCAGAACCCGTTGGCGGCGCACAACGCCACAAGGAAGACACGATCAACAACGTGAAATCCGCCCTCATTGCCTTGGTCACCGAACTCGAAAAGAAAAAACCAGACGCCCTGCGCAAAGCCCGCCGCAAAAAGTTTCTGGATATCGGATCGAAGACGCTGGCTTAAACGAAAATCGAGGCACTAAAGATGGAAACCACTGTTTCAACATCTGTGAACAGCAACAGTTGGAATATTGAACCCACCAATGCCATTGCAGGAACAATTCTATTAGTCTTGTTCCTTTATCTATTTTTCCGCCACTTCTTATTCATCCTTATGATAATGGATGTTATTCTGGTTTTCCTGCGGCAATTCAAATGGTTCCCAAAAGAAGGTAAACGGCTCAAGACGTTCCTTCACTGGCTTTTCGCAATGGGACTATTCGTCGGCTTTCTCATTGTGGCAGGTGTCTCTGGTTGGCTCGAATTCATACCGCAGTAGCCCAACACCTACCCCCGTCGAATAACCCCCGTCACCGCCGCCGCCCCGAGCGCCGTAATCACCCAGCCCAAAACCTTTGCCAGCCAGCGAATCCACCACCCATGCCAGCCCCAATCACTGCGTGCGGTACTTGGCCCCCACGCATCTTCTTGCCCCAAATTCACAATCGGGATCAGCAAATCCGCAGCATAGGCAAACGCCTCGAATGTTTCGTAATCCTGCCCCGCTTGCCCTTGGCTCGACCAAAATGCACCCGGATTATCAGGATGCGTTTGCGTTGCCGAAACCCAAGCCGCCGACACCAAAATCGGGGCCGCCGCTGGGGTCATATCGCCCGCCTCCCACGTCTTGTGGAAAAACAGACCCAGCGCCAACATCAATACAGCAGCCCAAACCACAACCCGCGCAGGGCGATAGCCATAAGCGATCAAAAACCGCCCCAAAACATCACGCACAGACATCGCCACCCACATGCCTCCACTGGCAATCTCGCGATTGGCGGCGCGTTGCAAATGTTCCTTTTGGATCAGCACCAATTCCGCATCATCGCGGTGCCCAATCCGGTACAAAACCCGCGCCAAATGCTCGTAAGGTTGTGATCGAAAATCAATCCCATCAGGCCGCTGCCCCAACCAATTCAGCCGCGCTTTTACGTCAATATTGGTGTGCTGCGCAAAATCCTGATACTCAAACCCGTCAAGGCGAATTGCCTGCCCATTTCCAACGCCCATCGGCTCGTCATTCAACCGCCGTGTTTGCGCGCCTGAAAAATTCACGATCCCACCAGAAATCTGGTTTCGCTTAAAATACAAAACACCGCGAATTTCGGCGCGCGCAATCGACAAGGCGATCACATTGTCGCCCTCGGCCCCGTCCAATACCACCTGCGCGCCCAATGTCGGCGACGAAACCGCCACATTGCGACAGTAAAAATCCTCTTCGATATCGGCGTTCGACAGTACAATCGCACCAACGACATGCAGCTCCGTATCCGCGCTGTCATAGGGGTAATCGCCCAGATAAACCGACCCACCGACACGGATCGAATTGGCAAAAAAGGCCGCTTGCCCACCGCCATCAATCCGCGCATCGCAAATCTGTAAATCACCCCGAATACAGGTGCCAGGCATCGAAATTTCACCAGTACTTTCAAAGCCTTGGCGCAGGTACACCGATCCTTCAAACACCGCGTTATCCGCGCTAATTCCGGGGCAATTGCACCCCGAAAGGTAAACGCCACGCATCTGCGCATTCACAAACACCAGCGCATTGTCGATCAAACACCGCGACAGGCTCAGATCGTTTTCACAATCCACCCCCTGAAAATCCAGCACCCCCGAAATCCGCGCACCGCGCACGCGTATCCCCTTGGCGTGTGGCACCGCCGCGGGATCAAGCCCCAGCAGGATCAGTCGGATCAACCCCGCGCGAATTTCCACATCCACACTGTCGCTTAGCGGCAGATTACCATCGCCAATTTCAACCCGCGTCCCAGACCCAGCCAATTCAACCAATTTCAATTCGGCGGGAAGTAGGGGTTCAAATTCAGTCAATCTCTGCATATTAAAACGCTAACACGCAGCCCATCGGCAAGGAACCACGAAATGACAACTCTTTACGCGATTGGCGATATCCACGGCGATATGGATCAACTGGCCATGATCCACGCCCGCATCACCGACGACCTTGCTGCCAATCCGGCGGGCAAACACCAAATCATCCACATCGGTGATCTGGTCGATCGCAGATTCGACAGCAAAGCCGTGATTGAATTTCTGATCAACGGCATTGCGGCGGGTGAACCGTGGATCGTGCTCAAGGGCAATCATGACCGCATGATGACCCTGTTCATCGACCACAAAGCCCAAGACCCGATCCTGCGCACAGACCTCACGTGGCTGAACCCCCGATTGGGCGGATTAACCACGCTCGAAAGCTACGGCATCACGGGGCTGACCCATGAACAAGAAGATGAGGTTTTGGCCGAGGCCATCGCCAAAGTCCCCGCCAGCCACCGCGATTTTTTGCGCGATCTTCCCACGCATTTTGATACGCCCCGCGCGTTTTTCACCCACGCGGGCATCAACCCAGATGTGCCGCTAGCGGATCAAACCGAGGACGACCTGATCTGGATTCGCGCGCCGTTTCACGATCACGCTGGCCCGTTTGAAAAACTGATCGTGCACGGCCACACCCCTGTCGATGTCGTCACCCGCTATTCCAACAATCGGCTTAACATCGACACGGGCGCGGCCTACGGTAAAGTGTTGTCAGCTGTTGTTCTGGATGACACTGGAATTTGGCAATTGGATGCAAATGGACGGCGCGAAATTCATGCCGAAGACTGACGTGAAACACGGGTGTTGCGTCAAAGGTTAACGCCAAAACTGCCATACACGTGCCATACGTTTTGCAGCCCCATTTTGGCGGCATTTCTGGCAAACCTTACCGCACCGTACGCTGCGCTTTAGGCGCCCGCTTTCTTGGCCAGCGCGAACGCCTCCCGCAGCACGTCGCGATCGCCAACAGCATTGCTCAGCAACAGAACCAACCGCGCATTCAACGCATGGCTTTCTGCCTCTGATAACCCCTCATGGGCGTCCAGCAATTCAGCATAAAATCCATCAGGATCATCAATTCGGGGCATCGTTAAAACATCCATAGCCTCAGCCTCCCATCGCAGTTTTTAACGCAGCAGTCACGTCGTCAATTGTCGGTTTTTCCCACCGCGCCGCAACGATTTGATCGGGTCGTATCAGGTAAACCGCCTGCGCTGCGTCGCCCAAATATCGTTCTGAAATCAGCGGATCGGCATCAATTCGAACCGTGTCCAAGCCGTTGATTGTTATGTCACAATTCACCGCCAAAACTTTAAACGCATCACCCATTTGATCAATCAACCAACCATCCCCAACAGGGGCATCAACCACTGCCGAACCTACCCGCGTTCGCACAGGCATTCGCGTATTATCTGATCCGTTCAACGATGATCCGTCATACACGCACGGCAGCGAAAGCCGCCCCGAATTCACCAAAGGGCGCATCGCATCCGTGTGTTCCACCAAATCCAAAACGCTCTCGCGGAACAGCTTTGCAATCTCGGTTTTTGGGGTCATAAAATCGGTCGTTCGCGAGGAATTCAGAATATTCTCATCCGCCCCGTGCTTGCGTTCTTCGTGATACGTATCGAGCAGCTTTGCATCCGCATCCCCGTGATAAACAGCCGCCAACTTCCACGCCAAATTATCCACATCCTGCATCCCGCCATTGCACCCCCGCGCCCCAAAAGGCGACACCTGATGCGCACTGTCTCCCGCAAAGAAAACAGGCCCGTGGCGGTACTCATCCATGCTCATACATTGGAACGTATAAACGCTCACCCACTCGGGTTCGAACTCCACATCCGCCCCCAACATTGCCTGTACTTTTGGCATGTAATATTCGGGTTGAACCACTGCTTTGCGATCAATATCCCACCCCAGTTGAAAATCGATCCGCCAGATATCATCGGGCTGTTTGTGCAATAAAACCGATTGCCCGCGATTAAACGGTGGATCAAACCAAAACCAGCGTTCTGTCGGGAACTGTGCCTTCATTTTTACGTCGCAAATCAAGAAGTTATCTTCAAAAACACGCCCCGTGAAATCATGGCCTAACAATGTTCGAACAGCAGATCGCGCCCCGTCACAAGCGATCAAATAATCGGCTTCAATCGTGTACGGGCCATCGGGCGAATCCACCTCAAGGGTCACATAATCCGCGTGGCTCTCAACATTCAAAACCGCGTTCTTCCCCCGCAACTCAATCGGCGCACCGTTGCCTTGTGCTACGCGAATTTGTTCGACGATAAACTTCTCAAAATAGGGTTGTTGCAGGTTGATAAACGCGGGCCTTTTGTGCCCCTCTTCGGGCTGCAAATTAAAGTCAAAAATCTGGCGTTCATCGCGGAAAACCTTGCCCACATTCCACACCACACCCAGATCCACCATCGGATCCCCAGCGCCCAACCGATCACAAATTTCAAGTGTGCGTTTCGCAAAACAAATCGCGCGGCTGCCAACCCCAACACCGTCGTGATCATCGAGCACAACACAAGGCACACCCTTTTGCCCAAGGTCTAGCGCCATGCCCATTCCAACAGGCCCACCGCCCACAATCACCACGGGATGACGCACAGGCGCGTCCGCATCCTGATCCGCTGATCGCTGGTAGGGATAGAGCGTGAAAGCCGTTTCATATCTTACGTCAACCATATCAATTCTCCCAAAACGGCTTGGCGGTTTCAACACGCCCATCGTCCAAATAAAAGTCATCGAGTTGCGGGGGTTTCACACCTGCCTCACTCAACATCGCATGCACTTGCCCACGGTGGTGGATATCGTGCTGGATCAAATGCAACAGCAGCCAATCGACACGCTCTTGCGTCATGCGATCTGGCCGTTCGGTATCCCGCATTTCGTTCAAGGTGTCAGCCGACAAACCCTTGCAAAACCGGATCAAACGCTCGTCCACATCCGCCTGCGCATCCTGCAAAACAGCGAAATCAAAAATGTCCTCACGTTCATAAACAGCCCGCCCAGCACCGCCTTCTTCCAGCGCATCCACATAGTACAAATCGACCTCGCAAATGTGGTTCAACGTCCGCCCAATAGAGCCAAAGAATCCAGACCGCTTTGCCCAAATCGCATCCTCTGAAAGGGCCTGACAGGCAGCAAACAAAACCCCGTTTGCCCAAGCATTGTTTTGTGCCATTTTGATAAAATAATCGCGCATCAACCCATCCTAAACAGCACAGGTTGCGCCACAATAATCAGCATTAACAACACTGTAACCCAGATCAACATCCGCCGTTCCGTCGCAACAGACGGGTCGCTAAAGAACCCGCCAAATGCGCGCAAACTGTGTCCAACCCATGCGAAATATCCGCCGCCAGACTCGCCAAGTGCATCCAAAGACTGTCGCGACAGCCGCCATAACATTCGAAACATCAAGAACCCCCACAGGGCAAAAATCAGCCCCATCAGGATTAGAATCGCTATGTTAAATGGCGGCATTAGATTGTCCTTTGCTTACCCCTGCAACGCGGCCCACATATCCAAATCACGCTGCGCCGTCCAAATGCGAGGATGCGCAATTCCACGTGCCTCGTCATACGCACGCGCCACGTTAAACGGTAGGCAATGTTCGTAAATCGCATAGTCGCTGAACTTTGGATCACAGACCTCGCGGCACGCATCCCAAGCATCTTTCAGCGTGCCATTTCGCGCGGCCACTTGGGCAATAGGGCGATAGGTGCTATCCACAAAATCTCGTGTTAATTCAATCGCTTCGGCCACTGCTTCGCGCCCGACAAGCGCATCGCCACGCCCGGGTGCAATCGACTGCGGATCATACGCTTTGACGTTATCAAGCGTCTGACCCCATTCGCCAAAATACCCGTCACCACAATAACAAGCCGAGTGTTTTTCAACGATATCGCCGGTGAACATCACCTGTTCATCAGGCACCCAAACGACCGAATCCCCAGCCGTATGCGCGCGGCCAATCTGCTTAATCTCAACCTTACGATTGCCCAAATA
>Ga0233426_10000179_pt1 | contig 72479 bp, 75 predicted proteins | sample SI_118_April2016_6_FD_179875 | JGI IMG/M metagenome (GOLD analysis project Ga0233426, IMG submission 179875) | Seawater microbial communities from Saanich Inlet, British Columbia, Canada - SI_118_April2016_10_MG | ecosystem: Environmental > Aquatic > Marine > Inlet | place: Canada: British... | reverse complement strand
CTTAAGTAATGGGGCCTATATACCTAACTAGCCGCAACCAGCCAATCTTCATAAGCCTGTGAAACCATAGATATTTGATCATCCGGAACTCGCGCGCCATCTTGGTTGAGAATGTATTCACCATTAGGGTGCCGTAGCAAGACTGTGTTTCCTCTTTTATCGATGCCCGAGGCAATGGGCGCGCGCATGAAGACTTCTCCGCTAGTATCGATAATGCTCTTCTTAGCATCAAGATATTCTTGATGCGTGAACTTCTGAACAATCAAAACGCTCGGATTATTCACGCCTTTATTGCGGCCAAAGGTCTTCGTCGGGAGGTCGATTGAGGCCACAATCTTTGAACGACGCAGCAACCAATCTCTGAGAAAGGCCAAGCCGGGATTATTCAATACACCGTCTGGAATTACGACACCTAGAAAGCCGCCAGGCTTTAGTGCCCTGAACGTCCGATGCGGCCTTTCCAGTGCAGAGCTTCCAAGGGATGATGTAGCGGCTGTAATCATCCAAGATCGTGCTGAGACAGAACCACCCCCAACTATTACCCGGCAGGCGATCTTGCATCGCCGAGAGTGTAATGACCTTGAGATAGGTGAAGTCCGTTTGCCAAAGTTGATAGGGTGCTGTGGTCTTATCACGGAACTCGCTCGCTGCTTTCATCTAAGAACATTGATTGGCAATCATTGTTCCCTAATGAATGCTGGACTGGTGATCAAATCATGAGACCTCAGAAGCCTGTAAATACTGGCCTCTGAGACGAAGTAGCGGCGTTCGTCAGTGAACGTGACCGCTAGTTCTCGTGGGCTCAGTTCTGGCCGTGCCAATGCCATATCCAACATGGCCTGGCGCACCTTGTCGCGGATACCCCTTTCGGACATGCTTCGCATATCCTCTCGGGCAGTGGGTTCCAGACGTGGCCAGGATGTGACTTGATATCTTCGAGGCCAGCCTCTCCTCGCTGCAAGTACCGATCATATCCCGTCGACCGGCAGGGCATCAAAGATGCCCGAAAGGGGGCGATAGAACGTTGGGCGCGAGGCACCAAAGGTCTTTCGCCAGAAAGGCCAAGCGGTTCTAGAATTGTACGATAATCCGCACCAAACCGCACATAATCATAAAAAAGCCGCACGTGATTCCAATGAACGTGCGCGGTTTTTTTCGATTCAGTCCGCCTGCGTAGAAGACAGCCGTGGCACCAACGCTTTGACCAAGTCTTTCATGTTCAATTCGCCCACAGCCACATCACCATCCATCACGCGGTAGTGCAGCGTGGTATCGCCACCAGAACGCGCAATCAGCGATTCCAGGTTTTCACGAATACCAACATCGCCTGCAAATTTGGTCCCGGTCAAAGGTTCCATCACAGATTGCACCCGCAACACGCGCGCACGGTTAATATCGCTGACGAAATCCTCGATATACGGATCGGATGGGTTCATCAAAATGCCCTGCGGCTCACCCTGCTGAATTACCGCACCGTCTTTCAAAATCACAAGGTGATCGGCCAGCTTCAATGCTTCGTCCAGATCGTGTGTGATAAAGATAATCGTCTTGTGCAGCTCTTCTTGCAGCTCCAACAACAGGTTCTGCATGTCGGTGCGGATCAACGGGTCAAGCGCGGAAAACGCCTCATCCATCAGCATGATATCGGTGTTCGCCGTCAGTGCGCGCGCAATGCCCACACGTTGCTGCATCCCGCCCGACAGTTGCGCAGGGTAATGGTTCTCAAATCCTTGCAACCCAACCCGCGCAAGCCATTTCATCGCTTCAGTTTCGCAGGCCGCTTTGTCTTGCCCACGCACAGCCAAGGCCATGCCCGCGTTTTGCAAGACAGTCCGATGGGGCAGCAATGCAAACTTCTGAAACACCATCGACATTTTCTCTTGGCGTAACCCGCGCAGGCCTGTTTCAGACAGGCCCATCACGTCTTCACCGTCGACTAGGATTTCACCCGCGGTCGGTTCAATCAAACGGTTCAAGTGGCGGATCAGCGTCGATTTACCCGACCCCGATAGCCCCATCACAACCGTGATTTCACCAGCTTGCATTTCGACGTTGATGTCTTGCAGGCCCAACACGTGCCCATGCTCTGCCAACAATTCGTCTTTGCCCATGCCTGCTTTTACGTGTTGCAAAACATCTTTGTCTTTTGCGCCAAAGATTTTGTACAAGCCGCGCAGGCTGACTTTTGGTTCTTGTGCCATGATCAGCCCCTTAGTGTTTCACGCGGGTCATATCGACCCGTGACAATGCGGCCTTAGACACGCGATCCAAAATAACAGCCAGCAGCACAATGCCGATACCAGCAACAATCCCGACACCCAGCTCAAGGTTCCGAATACCGCGCAGCACGTTCACACCCAGACCAGGCGCAGACACCAGCGACGCAATCACAACCATCGCCAACGACATCATGATCGTTTGGTTGATCCCCGCCATGATATTTGGCAACGCCAACGGCAGCTCTACGCCCACCAGTTTCTGGCGTGAATTCATCCCGAACGCATTGGCCGCTTCGATCACATCTTGATCAACCAGACGAATGCCCAGATCGGTCAATCGAACCACAGGCACGATGGCGTACAGAATAATCGCAATGCCATACAGCTTGGATTCCGTAACCGAGAACAAGAAAATCAGCGGGATCAAATACACAAACGTCGGCAAGGTTTGTAACAAATCCAAGACCGGCACTAATACCCTTTGCAGTCGGTCACTTTTGGACATGGCGATCCCGATAGGAACCCCCAGCATCACCGATATCCCCGTACACACAAAGATAATCGAAAGGGTCTGCATCGCCACATCATAGTGATCCACAAGACCCAGCAAAAAGATCGAAAAGGCCACGAAAACCGTCACCCCAACAGAACGCGACGCATACCATGCAATCGCTACCAAAATCGGAACCATGATAAACCACGGCACAGCCGCAAACGTCCAAAGTGCCCCGTCCAATAACCAGCTTAGGGGCTGGGTGATCGGGTCTAATACCGCTTTTAGGCCAGGTTTGGCCGCAAGAAATCCGTTTTCGATGCCCTTCGTTACATCGCGCGATTGTATAATCGACGAACAGCTTTCGCTTAAATTATCCAGTGATGGAAATGGGAAAAGCGGGCCCGATGTTTCTTTGCCGCTGCTTTTTGCCAGCAAGTCAGCCATCGACATTGGCGCGGCGGAATCGCCACCTTTGCACCATTCAGTAAGTCCAAGCACGCTAAAGAGACCGTCATAAAAGGCCATGTTTTTTTCCCTCCCAATAGAAAACCACCCCGCACGTTTCCGTGCGGGGTGGCTGATTTCGGCATTACTTAGTTCAGTAGTGCGCCAAGTTTTGCTTTTGCATCTGCGCTCAACCAAGCACCCCAAACGTCAGGGTTTGATGTCAAGAAGTGAACCGCAGCTTCGTCGTAAGATGCGTTGTTGTCCAAGCGCCATGCCAACACTTCGCCCATTTGTGCGTTTGTGAAGGATACGTTTGACAGCAATTCAACAATCTCTGGGTTCTCTTTTGCAAAAGGACCAGAAACCGCTGTTGCAACTTTCGCCGCTGGATAAGCAGAAAACACAGGTGTCGCACAATCAACGTCGCCGTTACATGCGTGTGCTTCAGCGTTATATGCAGGCACTTCTACACGAACCATTGGGTATTTGCCCAAAACAGCTGTAGGCGCCCAGTAGTACCCGAACCAAGGTGCTTTTTCAGAAAAAGCAGACGCGATAGACGTTTGCAGTGTCTCACCAGAACCGTGCTGGAAACGCTCAAGGCCGGAACCTTCGATGTTTGCAGCTTTCAGGTTGTTGTTGTTGATGATGTCACACGCCCAACCCGATGGGCAATCGTGGAATTTGCCACCAACCGCAGCTGGGTTCGCCATGATGCCTTCCCAAGTGGTCAGCTCTGGGTTTGATTCAGCCAAATAAGCTGGGATCCACCATGCTTCAACGCCGCCATCAGAGAGTACGTTAGCAACTTCGATCAATTTTCCACTATCAACCAAAGGCTGGTACGCAGGTGTGGAGTTTGCCCAAACTTCGGTCAGAATGTCAGGCTCGCCTGTTTCTGCCAAAGATGTCAGCGCAGGAACTGTGGATGACGGAACTTTTTGAACCGTACAGCCGTAACCTTGTTCCATAAGGAATGTGGCAACTGCAGTCACAACAGCCGAGGACGCCCAATCCATTTCAGTGATAGATACTTCGCCGCAATCTGCATAGGCAGCGTTGGCACCCATTGTTAAGGCAACGGCAGTGGCCGCACCAGTTAGTAGATTTTTCATTGTTTTTCTCCCTGATTTTTCGCCCGAAAAGCATGGGCGAACATGCGGCGTAAAAGAAACACGAATCTTATCAAACTGCTAGCGGAAAGCGACGGCTGGGGTCGGAAAACGACAATACCGTTATTTTGTTAAATTCTTGAACAGAAACTCGACGATCCGCCGCTCTTTGCGCAGCCATAGGCACGCCCAATTCAGCCTTTAACCTGATCTTGATGAAATACTGCCAAGGTCGCCCGCGAGGAGCATAAAATGATCCATCAACGCATTGATCCCTTCACAATTCGCCAAATCCGCGAACTTCTGCGCCCTGATCTTCAATCTGCGACGTCACGAACCGATCTAAAGGCACGGCTCAAGGCCAAAGGATACGGGTTGCGCAATTCGATCCACGGAACGGTTTTAACCGCAGAACCACACGGCGTTCCTTTGTTCGCCTTCTCTGCGCTGCACGGATAACACTACGGCGCGCGAATTTCAGCGCCATAAAGAATAGGAGGACCGCGCGGTTTCGCACGATCCTCACCTAAATCTTTGTCATCTTAGGGCCAGCTGCCCCAAGTCTTAATTCTTATGCAGCAACGCGAATTTTGCGTGCTGGGGCTGACACCAAGGAAAACCGCAAAGGCATTGTTTTCAACGCGTCTTTCACGCGTGGTGATGTGTTACCTGTCAAATAGCTTACGCGATCGGACGCAGTTACGGCGTCTACTGTTACGTGGCTAATCATCATGTCTGCTTCCAGACGTAGGATGGAATTACTCATAGGATCTACCTCAACTCAATACTTGTTAATGCAAGACATCCTGCCTCGCTTGACCTTGTTTCTGACGGCTGAAACGGGCAGCGAAAGGACGTCTTCAAGACGATTTCAAGATAAATTTTGCGCAAATTGTGTTCATTAACCAGAAATGTGGCAGCATGGTTAACGCAGGTAATTCCATAAAAACAGGGGCCAATGGCACAAAATGCACATCAGCAAAAAAGGCAGAACCTGCATGCACCCCTAAAAAATGCACACAAACACTCTGCCTTCTTTTGTCTTTAAATACTCAAAACCGCTCTCAGCGGCCCCGCATCCGTGGATCAAGCGCGTCGCGCAACCCATCGCCAATGTAATTCACTGACAACACGGTCAACGAAATCATCAAACCTGGCAGGAACACCCGTTCAGGATATAAATCCATCCGCTGCACAGCATCGGCCAGCAACTTGCCCCAAGTCGGGAAATCCGACGGGAACCCCACACCCAGAAACGACAACGCGCTTTCGGTGATGATCGCCACCGCCAGCCCCAACGTCGCCGACACCATGATCGGAGACAGCACGTTTGGCAGCAAATGGCGCATAATAATCTTACCTGGGCGCGTGCCAATCGAATGGGCCGCCAAAACAAATTCGCGTTCTTTCAACGCCAGCACGTCCGCACGCACAATCCGCGCCGTCTGCATCCAACTGGTAATCCCAACCACACTGACGATCAGAATAAACATCCCAGTTTCAATTCCAAAGGTCTGGCTCAACCTTTCGCGAAACAACGTCACGGCAACCAAAAGGATCGGCAACAAAGGCAACGACAACATCAAATCGGTAAACCGCATCAAGATGAAATCCAACCGTTTAAAAAAGCCAGACAGCACACCAACGGCGGTGCCGAGCAACAGCGACAGCACCATCGCAGCCCAACCAACAGCCATCGACGCGCGACCACCCTCGATCATCTGGCTTAGCAAATCACGTCCCAATTGATCTGTTCCAAACGGGTGGTTCCAGCCAATCTTGGCATCGCCGTCCCAAATCCCCCAAATGATCGGGCGCATATCTTTGGCACGAATATCCAGCTTTGTGGCTTCCAGCGTCCAGATAAACGGGCCAAACAGCACGAACAGCGTGATGAACGCCAGAAACCCACCGCCCATAACAGCCCCTTTGTGCTGTTTGAACTGGCGCCAAATGTCTTGCATCTGGCTGGTTGGTGGCGCACTCGGTGCTGCTTCGGCCAATGGGTTGTTCGGGCTCACATCAGTCATAACGGATCCTCGGATCAAGCACACCGTACAGAACGTCGGCAATCAGGTTAAACAAAACGATCAGAATGGCGAAGATAAACGTGAACGTCATCACCGTTGGAATGTCACTGGCAAACAGTGCAATCAACAACTGATACCCCAGCCCATTCACCGCAAACACATTCTCGGTGATAATCGCACCCCCAAAGATCGACGGGATGCCCAGCGCGATCACGGTGATCACAGGGATCATCGAATTGCGCAGCACGTGCACCATCACAACAACGCCCTCTTTCAGGCCTTTGGCCCGCGCCGTGCGCACATAATCTTGCTTTAGATTATCCAACATCGCAGATCGCATGTACCGGCTAATCTGCGCTGTTGTCTGCAGTGCCAGAACCATCACTGGCAACACCATCTGCTTGAGCTGCATCACAAATGTGTCCCAATCCACGACCTCTAGCACTGTATTGTATTTCGATGGCACCCAACCCAGCTGCACCGCAAATATCCAAATCAGCAGGGGACCGGTGAAAAATGGCGGGATCGAAAACCCAACCATCGTGATAAACGTACCCGCCTGATCAAACACCGAATAATGACGATAGGCGGAATAAATCCCGATCGGCAGCGCAATCGCCACCCCAACCACATAAGCCATGCCAACAACCCAAAACGTCTGTGGCAGGGATTGAATAACCAAATCCATCACCGGACCACGGGTCTGCCATGAAATCACACGCAACTTGCCCTCAGCGAAAGACGTGTCTGGCAACCAGCCAGCCCACCAGGTATTGGCGGTTGCCCAGTCGATAAACACCTGCGGTTCGATCCAGAAAAACTGCACCAGCCATTTCCAGTATTGCACGTATACAGGCTGCCCAAGGCCAAGCGCCTCGCGCATCTTTTCTTTTACGTCAGGTGGAACGGTCAGCGGCACCTGTGACATCGGATCACCCGGTGACAGTTGCAGCAACATAAAAATAGCCAAAGAAATAAACAAAAGCGTCGGGATCGACAGCAATAATCTACGGATTGTGAAAGTCAGCATCGACGTCTCAGTTTATGTCTTGGAGGGGGATGAGGATGGGGCCTATGACACAACACGCCAAAGGCCCCAACTCAAATTCAGATGGTCCGCTTACTTAATGCGGTGCCAATCAGCGATGTTCCACAATTCACTGTCCCAAGTATTCAGAACAATGCCACCCAAAGACAGGGCGTGTGCAGAAACGCGACCACGATCAACCAAAGGAACGATGGTCATGCTGTCTTTTGTCAGCATATCGTTCATCTGTTTGCCGATCCGACCACGCTCTTCAAGGTCGCCAGTACGAGCCAACTCGTCGATCAACGCGTCATACGCAGGATCACAGAAACGGTTGATGTTTTCACCCTGCCATTGAGATTCTGGCTTAGGTTCGCCACCACAACGGTACGCTGCAAGATATTGCTGCGGGTCTGTGCCGTTAAAGTTGTTGGCGTACATTTCCACGTCCGCATAGAACTTTTGGAATGTGTCAGGCGAACCTGGGTCACCACCAAAGAACACAGATGCGTCAAGGTTACGAAGTTCGGTTTCAACACCGATTTCTGACCACCACTGTTTGATCAGCGCTTGGAAATCCTGACGAACAGCGTTTGTAGATGTCTGGTACAAGATCGCCAGCTTTTTGCCGTCCTTGTCACGTACACCATCACCATCGGAGTCTGTCCAACCAGCTTGGTCCAGCAACGCTTTTGCGCCTTCGATATCTTGCGTCAAACAACCTGTGTTGTCGGATGCAAATACTTTTGGTGCAGGAACCAAGTTACATGTTGGACGTCCAGCAGTACCGTAACCAACTTCAACCAACAGGTCGCGGTCGATCGCCATAGATAGCGCTGTACGTACTTTGATGTCTGACAGGAACGGGTGCGGCGCTTTAACTGTCGCACGTGTTTCCGCATCCAACTCTGGGGATGGATCCGTCAGGTTCATTTCAAGACGCTCAACAAGCGAACCAAATGCTGCAATCGGCTTACCTTTGCCGCCTTGCGCCATTTTCGCCAACACGTCTGGTGCCAACTGCATGTTCCAAGCGTAATCAAACTCGCCTGTTTCCATAACCGCACGACCAGCCGCAGTCGCATCACCGCCACCTTTGAAAGTCACGCTTGCGAATGCTGGCTTAGATGCATCGCGGTAGTTCGGGTTTGCAACCAATTGGATCACGTCATTTGGACGGAAATCCGTAACCATGAAAGGACCAGTGCCGATTGGGCCAAAGTTGGCTTCTGTACACTCTGGTGCTTTTGCGCCCAAACAATCAGCAAATTGTGCCGCTTGCAGGATTGGCGATTGGCCACCCATGAAAGGGCCGTATGGGTTTGGTTTTGGCTGGTTGAACGTCACTTTAACAGTCAACGCATCCATTGCTTCAACGCTTGTTACACCGTCAAAGAAAGACGCCTGTGCGCAACCGCCTTCTGGGTGCATACAGTATTCTGCCGTGAATTTCACATCAGCAGATGTCATCGGCGTGCCATCTGACCACAACAAACCTTCTTTCAAGGTCCAAGTGATAGATGTCAGGTCTGCAGAAACACCACCGTTACCAACGGTTGGGATTTCTTTCGCCAGATATGGAACCAACGCACCATCTTGGTCGTAACGACCCAGTGGTTCGATAACCATAGATGCTGATTCAACATCCTTTGTACCACCAGACAGATATGGGTTCAAAATCGATGGCGCTTGCCAATAGATAATCTTCAGATCGCCATCAGAGCCGCGTTCCGCAACTGCCATGGACGCCATTGAAAGCAAAAGCGCGCTTCCCAATGTCATAGATTTCATCGTCATACGTAGAGTTCTCCCTATTGATTATGGTTTAGGTCAATGCTGCACGTTTGCGCAGCAACAAGAGGAGGAGGTCCGAGCGAAAACGCCTGCAAAAGCAGGTGAAACCAACGCGAGTGCGTACGTCTCATGGCGTTCAAGCAACTAATTCTCCCCAAGTGTAAACGTTTTGAAAGCGAATCCAAAACGGCAGACCATCGGCGAAGTAAAAACGATAACGATTTAGTTTACAATGATTTTTCTTTTGACCGTTTGATAAAATGACCCGAGGTTAATGTGAACACCCCCTCTGTTTCCCCCCTTGACGACCTGCGCTGCAATTTTCAAACTCCCCCAATTCTTACACGCAGGATCCAATCAGATGCCCGACACCTATACACCTGTCCAAATGCTGGAAAAGCTGATCAGCTTTAACACTGTTTCCCATCGCTCTAACCTTCCACTGATTGATTTTGTTGAAGGCTATTTAACATCGCACGGCGTCAACAGCACGCGCGTTTACAATGACGATGGCGACAAAGCGAACCTTTACGCCCACATCGGCCCGATGGTTGAAGGCGGCGTCATCCTGTCTGGCCACACGGATGTTGTCCCTGTTGAGGGCCAAGATTGGTCGACCGATCCGTGGACTGTCGTTGAAAAAGACGGGAAATATTTTGGCCGTGGCACCTGTGACATGAAAGGTTTTCTTGCCATCGCGCTTGCCTATGTTCCCCAAATGCTCGCTGCAGACCTCAAAACCCCGATCCAGCTTGCGCTGTCCTACGACGAAGAAGTCGGCTGCGAAGGCGTGATCCCGATGGTCAAAGAACTGGCAGGCAAAATGCCCAAAGCCGCCATGTGCATCGTCGGCGAACCCTCCGACATGAAAGCCGTCACAGGCCACAAAGGTGGCATCGGTTTTCACAACGAAGTCACTGGGTTTGAGGTTCATTCCTCGCTAGCGCACATCGGCGTGTCCGCCGTGATGACAGCTGCAACATTGGTGGAATGGCACAACCAGAAAAACGCAGACGCCGTCGCCAACCAAGACCCCGATTGCGAATTTGTGCCACCCTTCCCCACCTATCACGTTGGAACAATCCAAGGCGGCACAGCGGGCAACATCACCGCCAAATCGTGCACCTTCATCAACGATTTCCGCCTTCTACCGACCCAAGACGCTAAACAAGAAGCCGATGATTACCTCGCCTTCGCCGCCGCGCTTGAGGCCAAAATCAAGGCCGTGCGCCCCGAAGCAGGTATCAAAATAACGCCAAAATTCGGCGTCCCTGGCCTCAAACCCGAAGAAAACGGCACCGCAGAATCCCTCGTGCGTCGCCTCACGGGCGACAATTCTATCAACGTCGTCAGCTATGGCACCGAAGCGGGCCATTTTCAAACCGAAAATATCTCAACTGTCATCTGCGGCCCGGGCAGCATCGACCAAGCCCACCAAGCAGATGAATACATCACCATCGCACAATACAATCTAGGCGCAAAATTCATGCGCGACCTGATTGCTGACCTCTCATAAGGAAAAAACCCATGCCACTCATCAACCGTTTCGCCGAAACCCACGCCGAACTCACCGTTATTCGCCGCGATCTACACGCTCACCCCGAACTGCAATTTGATTGTCACCGCACCGCCAATATCGTCGCTGAAAAACTGCGCGAATATGGCTGTGACGAGGTTAAAACAGGTATCGGCCAAACGGGCGTCGTTGGCGTGATCAAAGGCAAACAAAACACATCTGGCAAAGTCATCGGCCTGCGGGCCGACATGGATGCATTGCCAATATTCGAGGCAACAGGCCTAGAGTACGCCTCAAAAGAAGCAGGCAAAATGCACGCCTGCGGCCACGACGGCCACACCACAATGCTGTTAGGGGCGGCGCAATACCTTTGCGAAACCCGCAACTTCGACGGAACAGCCGTGGTCATTTTCCAACCCGCCGAAGAAGGCGGCGGGGGTGGCCGTGAAATGGTCGATGAGGGCATGATGGAAGATTTCAACATTCAAGAAGTCTACGGCATGCACAATTGGCCAGGCGTTGACGTTGGCAAATTCGGCATTCGCCCCGGCCCGTTTTTCGCTGCCGCCGACCTCATCCAAATCGATGTCACAGGCAAAGGCGCGCACGCCGCCAAACCCCAAGACGGTGTTGATACAACTGTCGTCGCCGCTCACATCGTGATCGCGCTGCAAACCATAGCATCACGCGTGGCAGACCCGCTTGAATCCGTGGTCGTTTCCGTCACCAGCTTTGAAACCGAAAGCAAAGCGTTCAACGTCATCCCTGAAAACGTAGAGCTACGCGGCACCGTACGCACCTTGTCACCCGCCATGCGCGACACCGCAGAAGAACAAATCAAACGCATTGCCGAAAACACCGCCGCTGCATTTGGGGCCACTGCCAAAGTCACCTATGATCGCAACTACCCCGTCATGGTGAACCATGACGATCAAACAGAATTCATGGCAAATGTTGCACGCACTGTCGTCGGTGATCACAACGTCAACGACGATATGGAACAAACAATGGGCGGCGAAGACTTCGCCTTCATGCTCGAAGCCCGCCCCGGTGCCTACATCCTATGCGGCAACGGCGAAGGCGCGATGGTCCATCACCCTGAATACAACTTCAACGACGAAGCCATCCCCGCAGGCTGCTCCCTCTGGGCCAACATTATCGAACAAGGCATGCCAGCAGTCTAAGAATTTTGGGTAAACACCCCACCTAAATTCAAAAGGGCGCGTCAGATTGAACTCTGCCGCGCCCTTTAATGTTCTCTAAATACCTAAATCAAACCCAGTGATTGTTAGCCAGCTCCACAGTCTAAAAAATTTGTCGCAACGACCAAAGAAACTTGCGTCAGGTTCGCCGCATCATTGGCATATTCAGGACGCATGCGTTCGCGCGCTGCTTCATCAGGCTGGGTCATCTTTACCACCATGCGCGACAGCTTTATGGCCAATGCATAGCCCTCTTCTGGTGTTTCTGTTTTCAAGCTAGGTAACCAAGGCATAGATTTCTTATAAGATAAATCGTATACGACTGTAACGTGTACGATTTTTAAATCACCCTTTTGCGATTCCTTTAAGTATATTATATCTTACACGATAGAAACGGATGAACCCTTTCCATGCTTGAGGATACCCAACTCCCGACCCAGCCAGACACAATGATCTGCTTTGCGCTTTACACTGCAAGCCATGCAATCAATCGTGCCTATGTGCCCCTTCTCAAAGACCTCGGCCTGACATACCCGCAATGGATCACTCTTATGTTCTTATGGGAAAACGACGATCAAAGCGTCGGCTCCCTTTCAACAAAACTACAGATGCAAACCAACACATTGACTCCGCTTCTGAAACGTTTGGAAGCCCTCGGCCACGTCACGCGCACCCGAAATCCCAAAGACGAACGCAAAGTCATCATCAGCCTCACGTCATCAGGGCGCGCCTTGCAAAAACACAGCAACGCTGTCACCCGCTGCGTGATCGAAAGCACAGGCTTCGATCTGCCGATGTTGGAAAATTTGGTAAAAGTGCTCAGCACCCTACGTGATCAGGTCGCCACAGCTGATTAGTTCGCAGGAAGTCGTACAAAAACATAAGTATTCTGCAACGTACCTTTGTCCTTCAGTGCCACAAAAAACTGTGCCCCTTTGTAGTGGTCAAAGATCGTCTGTTCATAGCTATCTGGATGGTTCAAAGGCACCCCTTCTGACCACTCCACATATTCATTCCCGGAGTGAGAGACTTTCAGCTCAAGTACGTAATCATCATACAAAATTCTCGCTTCGTCACTTCTGAACGGAAACTCAAACGAACAGAAAAATTCCTTAGATCCACCTTGAACAACTGAACACGTTTGTCCGCGCAGGATTGGAACAATCTCTTTCCCTCGGACCAAATTTCGCGAGGCATCGCGAAGCTCTCCCTTTGGCCCCAAATCGACAAAGGCGAACAGCGCGACTATTACGGCAATTATCATCACAACAATGATACAAAAACCGAACGCCAGAGCCTATAGAGTGCGTTCAAGGCTCCAGCCGAACCGCCCCTTGTGACGCATTCCCAACATGTGCTGCATACACCCGCAACGCTTTGCTAACTTTACGCGACCGTGGTTCACTTGGCGCCCAAGGGTTTTCCCGCGCGTCCATCGCCGCACGACGTGTTACCAGTTCTTCGTCCGTCAACTTCACATTCATCACACGGTTCGGAATATCAATCTCGATGATATCGCCTTCCTCGATCAACGCGATATTACCGCCCTCTGCGGCCTCGGGTGAAACATGCCCAATCGACAATCCAGACGTCCCGCCGCTAAAGCGACCATCGGTGATCAACGCACAAGCCTTGCCCAGTTTCATAGATTTCAGATAGGTCGTCGGGTACAGCATTTCTTGCATCCCCGGTCCACCGCGTGGCCCTTCATAACGGATGACAACCACGTCGCCTTCCACCACTTCTTTACCCAAAATACGCTTACAGGCTTCGTCTTGACTCTCGCATATCACTGCGCGACCATTGAATTTCAGGATACTATCATCAACACCAGCCGTCTTAACAACACAGCCTTCCTGCGAAATATTCCCGAACAAAACAGCCAACCCACCTTCCAGTGAATGGGCATGTTTCAACTCACGGATCACACCGTATTCGCGGTCCAAATCCAGCTCTTTATACCGACGAGACTGCGAAAACGCCTCGACCGTGCGCACCCCACCAGGGGCTGCTAAAAACAGTTCATGCACAGCTTGGTCGTTCGATGTGCGCACATCCCATTTCGCAATCGCATCGCCCAAGGTCGGCGCATGAATAGTGGCCGCAGAGGTATCCAACAATCCAGCACGGTTCATTTCACCCAGCAGCGCAAAAATTCCGCCCGCACGATGCACATCTTCCATGTGAACATTCAAAACCGCAGGCGCAACCTTACACAAACAAGGCGTTGAACGGCTAAGGCGATCAATATCATCCACAGTAAAATCAACTTCGGCCTCTTGCGCCATCGCCAACAAATGCAAGATCGTATTCGTCGATCCGCCCATCGTAATGTCCATGCGCATCGCATTTTCAAACGCCGCTTTCGTCGCAATCCCACGCGCAGACACGGCCTTATTGCCATTGACGTAGTAATCCTTCGTCAAATCCACAATCAAACGTCCTGCCTCACGAAACAACATTTCACGATCCGAATGCGTCGCCAAAGTCGATCCATTGCCCGGCAATGCCAGCCCCAACGCCTCGGCCAAACAGTTCATCGAATTGGCCGTAAACATGCCCGAACACGACCCACAGGTCGGGCAAGCACTCTCTTCAATCGCCAAAACTTCTTCTTCGGTACGATCAGGGTTGGCCGCTTCCATCATGGCATCCACCAGATCAACCGCGCGCAAATCCCCATCAATATCGACCTTTCCAGCCTCCATCGGGCCGCCAGAAACAAACACAACAGGGATATCCAAACGCAGCGCCGCCATCATCATACCGGGCGTAATTTTATCACAGTTGGAAATGCACACCATCGCATCCGCACAATGCGCGTTCACCATGTATTCCACACTATCCGCAATCACTTCGCGGCTCGGCAGGGAATACAACATCCCGTCGTGCCCCATCGCAATCCCATCATCCACCGCAATGGTGTTAAATTCCTTAGCAACGCCACCCGCTTTCGCGATTTCCTCAGCAACCAAGCCACCCAGATCTTTCAGGTGCACGTGGCCCGGAACAAACTGCGTAAATGAATTCACAACCGCGATGATCGGCTTGCCAAAATCGCTGTCCGTCATGCCGGTCGCACGCCAAAGCCCACGGGCCCCCGCCATGTTACGGCCATGTGTAGAAGTTCTAGAACGATACGGAATCATAGGTCTGCCCTCGCGTGGAATTATTCCAAAACGTTTTGCCCTATTACAGATGGAAATGCCAGCCAAACCCAACATCCTCTTAACCCGCCACCGAATTTGAATGGGCTAGCGCGATGTTCAAGAAATTCGCCTTCGTTTTTGCTGGTCACATCATATCTACGCGGCGCTCTTCGCAGCAGAAAACCACTCTAGATACGTAACGTCCTGCGGCGGGCAGCGCCATGATACACCTAGCCCCACAGATACAACTCACGCCCGCGCTAAACACTTTCTACCCAACTTCTTTTGGCCAAAAATATCTCGGGGTTTGGGGCAGCGCCCCAATCCTATTTCACGCCTAGCCAAACCAGCTCTTAAACCACGCGATCACACCACCTTTGGCCGCACCGGCACTATCAGAAACATCGGATGCCCGCGCCTCAACACTGTCCCATTTCTCTTCCATCCGCCCTAAAACAGGATCAATCTTGCGCCGTTTAAACCGTTGCAGCAAACGAAAAGCTCCTAACAGCAAGAACGCCAAAATGACGTAGATAATGATATTCACCCACGGAATAATACGCACGTCTGGCCCAGAAACTTCGCGCACACCCACCGCATTTGGATAGATCGACATGAATTCATTGCGCCAGCCATAATGCGTAATCACAACCCAGATCGGATCGTCCCGCGTAGAAATTTTATCTGCCACTTCCGCATGCAAATTCGAACTATCCAACTTGAAATACCAGGGCCAACCAAACCCAGTGTCCTCGTTGCGGAACACCATAATGCCGCCCTCAGGATAAGACGAGTTGATCAGGCGCAAATCGCGGCTCACCGCTTCCTCATTCCCGCTATCAGCCTGCGCATAGAAAATTCGGTTCCACCCCGAAAAGTCCGCGCGAATAATCTCGGTCCCTGTCACCCGCACAATATCGCGCTGCGGCAATGTGTAATGAAACACCGAAAAAATCAGCAACGCCACAATGGCTAGAAATATCCATTTGATCCAACGCATAGTCAAATCCTCACATAAAATTAGCCACATAAATCATCACAACAACCAAGATAATCGGGATCACATAAACCCCCCAAATCAACTTGGCCCTTAACGATCCTTCATAGGCTTTCAACCCGCCGTCAATAAACTGCTCACGCGGGCCTTGCTGCTCTTTGCTTGCATCAAACTGTTTTTCCAGCTTTTCACGCCGTACAGATCGCGAATACCATGACAAACAGATGTATACGATTGTCAGGAAAAACAACCCAATCACCGCTAATCTTAACCATCCAAACATCTATCTACCTCCTTACCGCGCCCCAAGGGCCAACCCGTTTAACGATGTCATCGCCGTCGTCACCCCAAGGCCTGCCAACGCTTTTGCGCTTCACTGCACCTTTTGAACGCTCGACCTCTTCCATCGCTGGCTCATGCCCAAACAGCTCTTCACGCGCACCTGCCTTATCCACCATATATTCATTCGCAAGGTATTGCGCCACATGTTCTTTCTTTTCATCCGAACAACCCGCGTAGGTGCGATAGAACGCTTCCTTATGGCAGATAAACAATTGGCGCACATCAAGGGGCGCCAACTCCGCCAACATCATATTCACCAAATCTTTATCGGCGTGATCGGATGCGCGCAGCGTGTAAAATTACGCAGGATCATTCGCCGTAATGCGCGGCCAATCGCCCTGCCCCTGCGCCCACAGCCACAGCTTGTACAAACCATTTTATTCCGCAGTAAATCCTTGGCATTTTGCCGCGCCAACTGGCGCAATTTACGCCGATCAGGCGCGCCGATCTCCGCCCCCAAACCCGCCGCCGTATCCGCAACGATGAAATCCATCTTCTGCTGCAAAATAGCCGCCACATCGCGCCCCTTTGCAGATATAATCAGCTCCACCAAATTGTTCGCCTCAAGGAAAGTCACGATGTCGTTGCGCTGGCTAAAAGCCATCACATACTCAACATCCCAATCCTTCACGTCGTCCAGATCACAGAACTCATACAGCCCGTCGAAATGCGCCGTATAAAATTTCTTCTGCTCAAACGAATTGTTCGTCAGCACTACAGGATAGCGCGTGATATCCCCGGTGCGTTTGCCAATCTCGATCATATCTGCGATCAAAACATCGTCCCACCACGCATCCTCATCGCCCATAAATTTGTCGATTTTGCTGCGCAGCAACTTACCATCCTTTACGGTACTTTCGGTCGTATCCGCCTCAACCTCAATTCGCCGAATAGCCAGCAAATCGTTCGGGCTATCGACAGAAAAAACAGAGTTCACCAACTCCCCCGCAACCGCATCCCGTGCGGTTAACGCAAACAACTGATCCTCGTTCTGATTCATCCATTTGCGCAAAATACTGCGCGAAGTTGAAAACTGCGCATTCAGCAAAGGCGCGGTTTTCTGCTCCGTCGCCAGCAAGATAAACTGCCGATTACACCCGTTCGGATTGAGGTAAAGATCATCGCCAATCTCGGGCAAATACCCCGAAATATCCACATGAAACTCGGTCCGCTTGCCGCACAAATGCTCCAACGCACGATTGTACCGCTCCACCAATGCCTTGGAGCGCACCTCATACAGGTTCCCAAACATCAAACCCCGACGAACAAGACGCATCATTGGCGGTTACTCCTTATCACAATCGCAGGGCCATGCCCGACCTCGCGAGGCCGTTCCCCCATTCCGATCTCATCGTTCAAACCCAAAATCAGCGCACCCAGTGTCGCCACAGCAAAATGCCCTCCCTTGGGGGAAGGTCGGGCATGGCACGGGCAAGCCGAGCCTAAGATTCAATTCAAAACCCAACATCAAACTTTCCCCTGCCGCCAATAAAATACCCCAAACGCAGGCCCCCAAATACCTTTTATCCATGCGTCATATGCTAACCCGACACTATTGCGGTTATCGACACTCCAATTTGGCAATTAGGTACCAAAAATCCATGCGGACAACTCCATCAATTCTTGACCAATACGAGCAGGTTTGTGCACGGATGCCGCATGCCGTTACGCCCACAAAGTTCCACGATATTTCTTCGCTCGTTGAAATTGCGGACCATGCCTCAGCGTTTGTTTTTGATGCGTTTGGTGTCCTTAACGTTGTTGAAACGTTGATTGAAGGCGCGGACACGCGTTTGAATGAATTGCGGGCGCTTGGATGTAAAATTCGCATTTTGACCAATGATGCCAGCTATGATCGAGCAGGCGCAGTTGAGAAATTTCAACGCCTTGGCCTGTCCATCAATGAAGGCGAAATCGTCACCAGTCGGGATGCAAACCTTGCATGTTTGGGGCAAGGAACATGGGGTATCATCACCGCATCCGAAGACCAACTGCTTGATATCGAAGAAGATTGGATACCGCTTGGTGACGAGTGCAAAGCCTATGATGATGTTGATGGGTTTCTGTTTTTGTCTTCAAAAGAATGGTCGGATCACCGGCAAAATCTACTAACGAAAACGCTTCAAAAACGTCCACGACCGGTTTTGATTGGGAACGCTGATCTTGTCGCGCCGCGCGGCAATGGATTTTCTTTGGAACTCGGCTATTTCGGCCACCTTCTTGTGGATGCGGGCATTCCTAACGTGCGCTTCTTTGGAAAGCCATTTCCAGAGGTATACGACTTGGTTGAGTGCTCGCTGCCCAAGGTGCGGCTGAATAGAATCGTGATGTGTGGCGATACCTTGCACACAGATATTATGGGGGCGGCCGCCCGTGATTGGCGGACTGTCCTTGTAACGCATGATGGACTATTTTCTGGGCATGACACGCGTAAATTTTGCGAAAAGGCGGGTTTATTCCCCGACTGCCGCTTGAGCAGAATCTAACAGGTCCAGAAATTGAGCCGCATTGCCGCAAACTTGAATAGCTTCTGAGGCGTAGATTAGCTTCGCATTTAGAATCGTGGCATCCAATTCAAACACCACTCTGTAATCCATCACGCATACTCTTGTCATCGTGTTCAGCGACTGTCTGCTTTTCACTTGATGAAATCATAAATGTTGCACTGCAGCGACGGTCTGCTTTCCGCCCTCAATGTTGAATTTTTGCATTGCAGAAATCAGCATCGAAGGGCGGATTGCAGACGTTCACTGCATTGCGGCGAATTTATTATTATAAGAGGTAAGCAGACACTCGTTGTGGGGGCGGAATTTTCGTCGACGCCAAAATCACTTACTCGAGGTTTTAGAATGAGAACTTTCGATCAATTACAAGAGAGAAGTTGGTATCAAAAGTATTATTTAGAAGATGCTTACCTGTTGAGGTTCGAATTTCGACAAGGGCAAAAGAACCTTCTTCTGACTTTCTACAGTTTACAAATTCTGATCCAAAATATCTAAAGCTTCGTGGATTAGTTGCACCTTTTCAGGCCCCAGTTGTGCCAAGATAGCATCGTTTTGCTCGGAGGCAGGAAGACGAACGTTTAGTACAAGTTCGGCACCCATATCAGTTAGAATTAATGTCACCCTACGTTGATCTTCGATTCCAATTTGGCGTTGCACGAGTCCGTCAGCGACCATGCGGTCCACCAATTTTGTCATTGCGGGAGGGTTCATTAGAACGATTTCAGCCAGCCCGCTCATGGTTAGACCATCAGTTTGATCAAGCGTTTCTAAAATTCGCCATGTCTCAACTTGAATACCAAAGGCGCGTAACTGGCCATTCAAATGCGTGTGCAGCTTTCTGTGCGCCGCAGCAACGGCATAGGAGAAATACTTATCTAAAGGGGCTGAGCGCTGTTTCATTTCAAGATCCGATATTTGCTTGAATCTTGAAAGTAGTTGACTTGGAAAGCAAAATCAATTGCGATGGGTGAGAAATGTGAGGAACGTGGTGTGATAACGCAGCTTTCAGATTGGAATTCCCGGGCGATTTCGGTGCCACATACGATTGCGTCACCTTATGATGAACGCTTGCTCAGTCCTGCTAAAGCCTTTCGGATTGCTTTACTCATTCCTATGTGTGGGTCGGCAGGTCTCTGGGCACCGTCCTGTATTGCAAGCGCACAGGTGGCTGTAGATGAACTGAACAAAGCAAATGGTATTTCCGGACGTCCCGTTCAACTGATCATGGTCGACAGCGCGATTGAAACAAACGCGCCTGTGGAAGAACTGATCGACTCTCTCATTCGATCTGGTTCGGTTGATGCGATCGTGGGGATGCACATTAGTGCAATGCGTCAACGCCTGAGTAAGGTTGTTCAGGGACGTGTACCCTATATTTATACTCCGCTCTATGAAGGTGGTGAACATGGAAAAGGTATATTTGCCATAGGTGAAACGCCATCACAACAATTGGGGCCTGCGATGGAGCATTTACAATCGTTGTACCAGCCCAAAAGCTGGGCTTTGATTGGCAATGATTATGTTTGGCCTCGCACGTCGCACGCCTATGCTAAAAACAAACTTTCCAAGATGGGCGTTGGCATGAGTTACGAAAAGTATTTACCTTTTGGCCAACCCAATTTCTATCGTGAGATCGAGGAGATTGTGGCAAATGGGACGGACGCAGTTTTGCTGTCTTTGGTGGGGCAGGATGCTGTGCAATTCAACAGAGATTTCGGCGAATTGGATGCGCATGGCTCTATGATCAGACTGTCGTGCGCCATCGAAGAAAATGCGCTCTTGGCAAGTGGTGAGGAGAATTTGAAAAGACTATTTTCATCTTCATCCTATTTTGCATCGGTGGCAACGGAAAGAAATGCTGCGTATAAGGAAAAATACTATGGTTTGCATGGTGAACGAGCGCCAATGCTGAATGCTATCGGACAATCCACGTATGAAGGAATTCAGTTTCTAAATGGATTGGTCCAACGATTGAAAAATGGGTGGGACAGAAATGACCCTACGCTTCATCAACCTTTGATTTACAAAAGCGTCCGTGGTGCGAAATTCATCTCGAATGACGTTAAGTCTTTACCAATTTACCTCGCCAGAGCGGATGGAGTCGCTTTTTCAGTTCTAAAAAAACTCAATATAACAGACCACTAAGTATTTTATTTGAATTGGAAAATAAAATACTTGAAATGGAAATTTAATTAGATCAACCTGATCCTTGGAAAGATTCGAGACAGCGCCTGCGAGCGCTGAAACTCAAAATCTAGGGGAGAATACCGTGGTTCTGTTTGTCGTTTTGGTGTTAGGGATCATTGTTTGTCTGATCGGCATTTGGTTCCTTCAAAGATATTTTGCCAAAGCGTCCCGTGATATTGCGCTGGTGCGGACGGGTTTCGGTGGCCAACGTGTTGTAATGGATGGCGGGTGTTTTTCGCTTCCAATTCTACATCAAATTCAAAAAGTTTCGATGGGCGCGATGACGACCCGACTAGATCGCAAAGGTCCACAGTCGTTGATGACAGGTGACCATCTACGAGTTGATGTTGAGATGGCGTTTGAGTTTCGGGTTGCGCCAAACCCTGAGAGTGTCGCCTTGGCGGCGCAATCTTTGGGATCAAGAATAGCGCGTGCCGGGGCTGATATCGAAGAGTTGATGTCCGGTGCCATTATCAATTCCATGCAGAATGCAGCAGTAAGTCAAGAATTGAGTAATCTACATAAAAACCGTGCCGCATTCACTGATGAAGTTTCAAATGCCGTTTCTGGTCAGATTGAAAAACTGGGGCTTGAAATGATTTCAGGGGCTTTGATTCATTTGGACCAAAGTGATCTATCACAGTTAAACGTACAGAACATCTTTAACGCCGAAGGGATGCGCCGTGTTGCCAGTTTGGTTGCAGATCAACGCAAAGAACGGGTGCAGATCGAAACGGAAACGGAAACATCAGTTCGCGAAAGCCGCTTGATCGAGGCGCAACGCCGGCTTGATATACAGCGCGCTGAACGTGAAGCCGAGATCGCACAGCAAGAACATTTGATACGGCTAGAAGCGGAATCACAGGCCCTGTCAGAAGTGCAAAAAATTGCAGCAACGCAATCGGCTGAAACTGCGCGGATTGAACAACAACAAATAATTTCTACATCTAAGGTGGCCAGTGATGAAGCGCTGCGTCGTGCCGAGATGGCAGCGATCTTGTCCCTTGAGGAAAACAAAATCGCCAATGAGATGCAACTGGCGCGGTTGCGCTCCAAAGAAGCGATCGTAAAGGCAGAAGAAGAATCATCACGTGCGCAAGTTCTTTTGGCCGCTGAATCTGTTCAAAAACAAAAAGAAAAAGCCATCGCCGAGCGGGATCGGGAGATTTCGCTAATGAAGGTTGAAAAAGATTTGGCGATTGAAACGGCTAAGGTCAAAACTGCATCCGAAACGCAAATGACCAAGGCGGTTGCGGATGCAAAGATCGTTCAAGCCAAGGCAACGGCAGATTTGCATCGTATGGAATCCGAGGCCAAAGGCCGTGCTGCCCAGATATCTGCAGAGAACGGCTTGTCAGATGCAGTCATCGCAATGCGCTTGGAAGAACGAAAACTCGATCGTTTACCTGAAATTATGACGCAGATGATGAAGCCTGTCGAAAAGATCGATTCCATTCGCATCAACCAAATTAGTGGCATGGGAAGTGGGGCTGGTGATGGCCAAACCGGTGGTGTCGATGGCGCCTTTGGGGCCGCAATGGATCAAATCCTTGGCATGGCGGTGCGCCTGCCAGCAATGAAGCAGATGGGCGAAGAAATCGGTTTGGATTTCGATCCAAACATCGCAGGGAGAACTGCGGATTATGCCAATCGGATTAAAGCAAAGACTGAAGACCAGAAGAAATAACTAAACTAGGGAGACTATTATGACACTTAACAGACGTGATTTTTTGGCGACTACAGCCGCAGTAACTGGGGCAGCAATGTTGCCGACTATGGTTATGGCGGGCGACACAATTAAACTTGGGTCCGTTCTGGACACATCTGGTATCTTTGACGCCTATGGCAAACCGATGGATATGGCGATGCGTTTGGCTGTTTCTGAGATCAATGCAGCAGGTGGCTTGCTCGGTAAACAGGTTGAAGTTGTTGGATACGACACGCAATCTGACATGGCGCTGTACACACAGTATGGCCAGCAATTGGTCCGCCAAGACAAAGTAGATGTGGTGCACGGTGGCATTCTATCTGCATCTCGCGAAGCAATACGCCAGACCATGCGAAAATCTAAGACACTGTATTTTTACAACGTCTTGTATGAAGGCGGCGTGTGTGATCGCAACATCTTTATCAATGGTGTGACACCAGCTCAGCAAGTCGAAGCACTTGTGCCATACGCGATGGAGAAGGCGGGCAAGAAAGTTTATATTCTGGCCGCTGATTACAACTATGGTCAAATCACAGCCGAATGGATCAAGAAGTATGTTGCCGAGAATGGTGGCGAGACAGTGGGTTTGGATTTCTTCCCGCTTGATGTGTCTGACTTTGGGTCCACAATTGCGAAAATTCAATCCGTTGGACCGGATCTGGTGATTGCACCGTTGGTTGGTGGTGCGCAGCTGTCGTTCTTCCGTCAATGGGCCGCTGCTGGCATGAAGGATAAGATCGCGCTGGCGTCGACAACAATGGGCGTAGGCAATGAGCATAAAGTTCTGACAGCTGCTGAGGCTGATGGAATTATGGTTGCTTACAATTATTCCCAAGAGCTCGACAGCCCTGCGAACAATGCGTTCAAAGAAAAATGGGCGGCTGCTTATGGCGATAGCAACTCGATCCACGAAATTGCGGTATCGAATTACCAAGGTGTGCTGATGTGGGCCGAAGGGGTTCGAGCAGCAGGTAGCTTAGATCGTGACGCAGTTATTGCAGCACTGGAAACGGGCCTATCGATCGAAGGTCCAGCGGGTAAAGTTACCGTTGACCCAGCGACCCACCACGCGGTTTTAGATGTGCATATCATGGAAATGGAAAACCAAGGGATGCGGGTTGTGAAAACCCTGTCGCAACGCCAACCCATTGATACGCAATCCGTATGTGATCTGTCTGCCAATCCAGACGACAACACACAGTACGAAATCAAAATCTAGATTTCTCCCCTGCAATCAAGTTCAAAACTGATTGCATGCCTCGCAGGTCAACACTTGCGGGGCATTAACCCAACTTCACAAAAGGTTTGCTATGGACTTCGCTGTCGTCGTTCTTGTGGAAATTCTCTACGCTATTGCTTCGCTGGTGTTGATCAGTGCAGGGCTGGCGGTGGTCTTTGGTATGATGAAAGTCATCAATCTGGCCCACGGTGAATTTATGATGTTGGGCGGGTATGTCACCATCACAGCAGTGAATTCTGGCGTGAACATATTTATTGCGATGTTGATTATTGCTCCTTTGGTCGTCGGGTTGATTGGTTTGATTGTCGAACGTTTGGTGATCCGACATTTATATGGACGGTTGGTGGATACGATGCTGGCAACTTGGGGGCTGTCTTTGTTTTTCATCGGTATTGCCACAATGATTTTCGGGAATACAACGACAGGGATTTCGTCCCCAATACCTGGATTTTCCATCGGAGCCTATCAAGTCAACGGGTACAACTTTTTCATTATTGTTGTTTCAATTCTCCTTATTCTTGGTGTCCTTTTCGTTCTCAAATCCACGCGGTTGGGATTGATTGCACGTGGAGCTATGCAGCGGTCAGATATGGCAGCGGCACTTGGGTATTCTTCAGATCGAATTTACATGATGACTTTCTTTGTTGGCTCTGCCTTGTCAGGGCTGGCAGGTGCAGTTTTAGCACCCTTAGTGGGGCTGGTACCAACATCTGGCGGAGCATTTATTGCCAAGGCGTTCATAACTGTGGTCGCTGGTGGTCCTTCTTTGGTGGCAGGGCTGTTAGCCAGTTCTGGGTTGTTTGGAATTGTCGGACAGGTCTTCTCCTTCTCGGTGTCCCCTGTGATGGGGGATGTGGCCATGTTGATCGCAGCAGTGATCTTACTGCGATTGCTACCGCAAGGCATCACAGGTCGTTTTTTCAAGGGTAAGTTGTGATGACACAAAGCTGGCAGAAAGAGTTGATCCAAACCCTGATTGTTGCGCTGATGTTGATGTATCTTTTGCCCTTTGCGATCAACACATTCACGCTCTCGATATTACTGATATACGGAATGTTGGGTCTGAGCCTTGGCTTGATTTGGGGCTTTGGTGGCATCCTGTGCTTTGGGCAGGCGGCGTTCTTTGGGCTTGGTGCCTATGCCTATGCCATTGCCGCTGTGAACATTGGGGAAAGCACAATTCCCTTGCTGTTTGCCATTCTGGTTCCTGCAATGTTTGCAATGTTGCTTGGCGCAATGATGTTTTACGGGCGGTTGGCTGATGTATACCTTGGCGTGATTACATTGGTCGTCACGTTGATCCTATTTAAGTTTATAAATTCCACTGCGGGACCTGCCTATGTGATCGGCAAAGCACGGCTGGGGGGGTACAACGGTATCCCTGGGTTTCAAACGCTGAACGTGCCTGGCAGTCCCGATGATTACATCTGGGGTGATGCGTTTTACTATGTCTGTTTCGTTGCATTGGTTGTTGTATATTTACTTGTGACATGGCTCTTGAGATCTAGTTTTGGACGGGTCGCTGTGGGTATCCGCGAAAACGACCAACGCATGTCTTTGATGGGTTATGACACTCGTGCCCGCAAAACCATTTTGTTTGCTATTGGCGCTGCGATTGCGGGGTTTGCGGGGGGCTTATTTGCCAACTGGGCAGAGATTGTCACGCCAGGGTTGTTCAGTCTTGGGCAATCTGCAGAGATCATCATCTGGTGTATTGTTGGGGGACTGGGGACGCGACTAGGACCAATCCTTGGGGCGGCTGGTTTGGCGTATCTTAAGTTTCTGTTGGGGCAGCAATCGCTGATCGATAATACGCTGATCACAGGTTTAATTCTGGTGCTTTTCGTCTTGTTCCTTCCCAAAGGTATCGTGCCAGCTGTTGCGAATTTATGGGCTGCCAGCTTTGGTCGGCGTCCTAAAAACTCGCGACGCAATGTGCGGCGTGCAAGGGGTGGGCTCAATGGCTGAGGTAGTCCTCGAAACGCAAAACTTGACCATGCGTTTTGGAGGTGTGGTTGCGTCTGATAACGTGAATTTCAAACTGAACGCGAGGGAGTTGCGGTGTTTGATCGGACCCAATGGTGCCGGTAAAAGTACATTCTTCAAATGTGTCACTGGATTGCTGACACCAAGCGATGGGCAAGTTTTTATGCGCGGAGACGATGTGACTGGCTGGGCACCGCATCAAATTGCTTCCCTTGGTGTCGGAATCAAAACGCAGGTGCCAAGTGTGATGGACGGCTTGTCTGCCTTTGAAAATATCTGGTTATCGGCGCGTCGTTTTCTGAACGTGACTGAGGCCAATCACAAAACAGACGAGGTTGTTTCACGCCTATCGTTGAACAACATCGCAAATGCCGAATTAGGTCGCTTAGCCCACGGCGAACGTCAACGTGTTGAGTTGGGGATCGTTTTAGCAGGGGATCCCTGGTTGGTTTTGTTGGACGAACCTGCGGCAGGGATGACGGCGGAAGATGTTGAACAGATGACGCAGATCATTCATGAAATGCTGAACACAACTGCCGTTGTGATCGTTGAGCACGACATGCAGTTTATTCGCTCAATCGCTTCGACAGTAACTGTGTTCCATCAGGGTGCGGTGTTGATGGAGGATCATGTGGATCGCGTGATGGCGGATCCAACGGTGCGCAATGTGTATTTGGGGAAGAACGCATAGATGCAAAATGAACGCACGATATGTCTGGATGTGAAAAGCCTGTCGGGTGGTTATGGCAAGGTGCCGGTGCTGCATGGAATAGAGTTCTGCGTTTACGAGAACGAAATCGTTGGAGTGTTGGGCCACAATGGCATGGGCAAATCGACGTTATTGAAAACCTTGATGGGCTTCCTGCCTGCCAAATCGGGAACCACACGGTTTTTTGAAAGTGACATAAATGGGTTGTCGCCCAATGAACGTGCAAATTTGGGGGTTGGGTATGTGCCGCAAGGACGTGGCATCTTCCCACAATTATCAGTGCTCGATAACCTTCGGTTTGCGTATCAAGATCACGGTCAAGGCAGCGAGGAATCCACGCTGAGCACAGTTTTAGCCGATTTTCCCCGTCTTGACCCGCTGTTGTCACGCGAAGGTGGAGCATTGTCTGGAGGCGAACAACAGCTGTTGGCGTTGGCGCGATGTTTGATGGGCGCACCAGACTTTTTGTTGTTAGATGAACCAACCGAAGGCATCCAGCCCTCGATCATTGAAGAAATGGCCGAGACGTTGTTGGGGTTGCGTGAAAAACGCGGCCTCTCAATTTTGCTGGTCGAACAGAACTTTGATTTCATATCAGATTTGTCAGATCGGGTTTTGGTTTTGGAGAGAGGTCGCATTTCGGGCGAACTCTCCAAGGCAGACCTAAGCGATCAATCAAAAGTCGATCAATTTTTGGGATTTGGTACGGCGCGATCAACACGGGCGAATACCCCCAAAAAACCCAGCATATCAACAACGGTTCTGCCTGCCTTAGGGCAAGCTTTACTTCCAACTTCCCAATTTCAACCAGCGGTGACTAATATGACCATCAAACGCCCCTCCCTTGCGCAGATGCGCGATATGGCTGAAAAATTCGGCATGAGTCTGACAGACGCAGAATTGGCTGAATACAACGAGATCATGGAGCCCTACATCCAAGCCTATGACCGCTTGGATGCAACACCTGACAATTTGCCACCAGTTCGATATCCACGCTCTCCTGGGCGGTTCCCAGATTTTTCGGAAAATCCATTGAATGCTTGGTATGTGAAAACCGATGTAAAAGGTGCGATGGATGGCCCGTTGCGAGGCAAAAGAATCGCATTAAAGGACACCGTGTGTTTGGCAGGTGTCCCGATGATGAACGGGTCGCCAATTATGGAAGGCTATACACCAGAAATTGATGCCACAATTGTAACGCGCATGCTCGATGCTGGGGCGACAATTGCTGGCAAGGCACATTCTGAAAACTTCTGCCTGTCAGGTGGCTCGCACACCAACTCCAAAGGTCCGATCCAAAACCCTTGGAAACATGGGTACATGGCAGGTGGTTCATCGGGTGGTTCAGCGGCCTTAGTGGCTGCTGGCGAGGTTGATATGGCGATTGCAGGGGATCAGGGTGGCTCGATCCGCATCCCTGCGTCCAACTGCGGTGTTTACGGAATGAAACCCAGCCATGGATTGGTCCCATACACAGGAATCATGCCGATTGAGCAAACTATCGACCATGTCGGTCCCGTGACCAACACGGTTGCTGACAATGCCCTGTTACTTGAGGTTTTGGCGGGTGAGGACGGACTTGACCCACGCCAATATAAACCAACTGTTTGCCGCTATACCGAAGCGTTAGGACGCGGAGCACATGGCTTGCGAGTTGGTATCCTAAAAGAAGGATTTCATCGTCCCGAGAGCGAAGATGATGTGGACCAAAAGGTTTTGGCAGCAGCAGCAAAGTTTCGTGAAATCGGAGCAATGGTAGAAGAAGTTTCAGTGCCAGAACACCATTTGGCAGTCGACTGCTGGACCGCGATTACTGTCGAAGGCCTCCAAGATCATATGATGCATGGCAATTCAGCTGGGTCGAATTATCGGGGACTATTTTTACCATCGATGATGGATCATATGGCACAATGGCGCAGCCGCGCGGATGAACTGTCCCATTCGTTGAAGGTTTGTATGTTTTTAGGAGAGTATTTTCAGGAACAATATCGCGGGCGGTTTTATGGCAAAGCCCAAAACCTGATGCGGAAAGTGAATGAGAAATATACGGCGGCCTTACAACAATACGATGTGCTGTTGATGCCAACTGTCCCCATGAAGCCGCAACCCATTCCCCCTGCTGATTGTTCAATTACATTGTATGTTCAGCGTGCGTTTGAAATGATTGGGAATACGGCGCCGTTTAACGGTGGATTGCCCGCGATGAATGTGCCCTGTGGTTTATCAGACGGATTGCCCATTGGAATGATGTTGGTTGGCCAGCAATACGGTGAGTCAAAAATTTATCAAGCCGCCCATGCCTTTGAGCAAATTGGCGATTGGCGAGCGATGTAGAAAGGAAGAGACCATGTCGATTCTAAACGAAAGTCAGGCGCAATTTCTTTCTTCGCCAATCGGTGAGGCGTGTGCGCAAAATACCGCTCGAACAACTGTGCCAGAAAACGGTATGTCATTTGTTTCTGGCAGTACGAGCGATCCGTTGCTTTTTAAGACGATCCCACAAGTATTGCGCGAAACTGTCGCACGTCATGGCCCACGTGATGCCATCGTTGTACCCGCACAAAATCGACGTCTGACATATTACGATTTTGATCGTGAGGTGGATGCATTGGCGACTGGCTTGTTGGCTTTGGGGCTCAACAAAGGTGATCGTGTTGGCATTTGGTCGCCCAATCGATTTGAATGGGTTTTAACCCAGTTTGCTACAGCGCGGATTGGGTTGATCCTTGTGAATATCAACCCAGCGTATCGTTTGGCGGAGTTGGAATATGCGCTCAACAAAGTTACCTGCAAAGCAATCATTATTGCCGAAAGCTTCAAAACGTCAGAGTATTTGAAAATGATCCGTGACCTTGCGCCTGAACTGGAAAACTGCGCACCCGGTAAACTGGTGTCTTCAAAATTACCGCATTTGAAAACCGTGATCGTGATGAGTGAAAATTCTGGCACAGGCGTAATCCCGTTTAATGATGTTTTAAGCATTGGCGGCCCCGCGCAACAATTGCGTTTGCAAGCCATCGACAAAACGTTAGATCCAGATGATGCAATAAATATCCAATTCACATCTGGTACGACAGGTGTCCCAAAAGGCGCGACATTGTCCCATCATAACATTGTTAATAATGCACGATTTGTCACTGATAGGATCAACCTTACTGAGATGGATAAGCTGTGCATTCCCGTCCCGCTGTATCATTGTTTTGGTATGGTTATGGGCGCGCTTGGATGCGTGACTAAAGGCGCTGCAATGGTGTTTCCAAGTGAAGGATTTGAAGCAGCAGCAACCCTAAGCTCGATTGAAAGTGAACGCTGCACAGCGCTTTATGGTGTTCCAACAATGTTTGTTTCGATGTTGCAAGAATTGGAACAAGAAAACCGTGACATGTCCTCGTTGCGAACTGGCGTTATGGCCGGTGCGCCCTGTCCAGTTGAAGTGATGGAGCAAGTGTTTGCGAAGATGAACTTGTCCGAAGTTACGATCTGTTATGGCATGACAGAAACAGCGCCTGTGTCCTTTCAAAGTTTCGTGGATGATCCGCTCGAAAAACGGTGTAGTACCGTTGGTCGCGTTCATCCTCATTTAGAAGTGAAGATCATTGATGAGGAAGGCCAGATTGTTTCCATAGGCCAACAGGGGCAGCTCTGTACACGTGGCTATTCTGTGATGAAAGGATATTGGGATGAGGATGCAAAAACGAACGAGAGCATCGCAGATGGCTGGATGCTGACAGGTGACCTCGCAGTTTTTGATGACGAAGGATATTGCGACATCGTTGGCCGAGTAAAAGACATGATCATAAGAGGTGGAGAAAATATCTACCCACGTGAGATCGAGGACTACCTATTCAGGCACCCAGATATTGCTGAGGCACAGGTTTTCGGCATCCCACACGAAAAACTTGGTGAGGAAGTCTGCGCTTGGATAGTGCCAAACCCTGGTAAAAAATTGACACCAGAGACAATCATTTCGTTCTGCACGGGACAAATCGCACATTACAAAATCCCCAAGCACATTCGTGTGGTTACGGAACTCCCCATGACAATCACAGGCAAACCTCAGAAGTTCGTCATGCGAGATGAAATGGTGGATTATCTTAAGCAGAGAGCCAAGCTATAACCAGATGTTTCCGTAAATTGGATTGATGTCCGAAAAACTGAAGGTCCACCCTGAGAAAGCTGTGGAGCAGCATTTTAAATGGTAGCGAACGACACCAACGGCCGAGGCTGTGTAAAAACTATATTTTCTGATAGGATGAACTCATAGATTGGAGATCGCATGTCAGGTTTTATTGAAGGTTCAGATCGTAGTTAGGCCAGCTTGTTTCCCAAGCGTTTGGAGGATTGGGTTTGCGAAGACAATCCAGTTCGTATCGTCGATGTTTTTGTGGAAGCATTGGATTTGACTGATCTTGGGTTTGATCGCACTGGCCCAGCGGACACAGGTCGGCCTGGATATCATCCATGCGTTTTATTGAAGTTATGTCCATCGTCAGGGTTTTTGGCACCAAAGGCGGCCTGAGCTAAGAGTGAGTTTGGCTCATCTGGTTGGTTACATTATGCGGCGCGTTGTCTGTGATGCAAGCGTCGCGCTTCGAGTGTCTTTCGTTTGATCCTTTCCCGTTGTTTTAGAATGGCTTTGTCACGCCCGAAGTAGACGTCGGCAGGTGTGACGTTGTTCAGGCTCTCGTGGTATCGCTGATGGTTGTAGTGATCGACGAAGGCTTCGATTTGGGCTTCGAGATCTCCTGGAAAGAAGTAGTTTTCCAGTAGAATGCGGTTCTTCAGTGTTTGGTGCCAGCGCTCAATCTTGCCTTGGGTTTGGGGATGGTAAGGGGCACCGCGTGAGTGCTGCATGCCCTTGTCTTGCAACCATTCAGACAGCTCACCACCTTCGACGCTTGCGTACCAATTTTGTAGATCATAGCAGCCAGCGCTATCACCAGAGATAACCTTTTACAAAGCAGATTTTGCTCCGTGTGAAGCCATGATTGAAGACAGTTTTTTCATGCGGTCTGCCAGAACTATGTCTTTTCCAGCGTGGGGTGTGACTTCTCGTATTGATACGTAGGACATTTTGGTAGTGCCTCCTCTGGATACGTTAAACGCTTTTAATTGTGATAATATTTATGAAATTCTGGGGGTCTTATTTTATGTGAAATAATGTTACTTCACCTTCTTCAACAACAACGCCGTCCATCAAATGTCCATTTTCTGCCATACGCCTCGTGCGTTCCTCAACTGATCTATCAAATGCAGCTTTGTCTTCATAAATTGATGTTAACGAAGCGGTCAGTGGGCCAGTTCTTACTGAAACTAGTAATTGAGCTTCCGGAAATCCAGCAGGTGCTGTTGACGCGTAATTTGCTTGAAGTTCGTCTGCGGCCTTTTCTGAAGCAAACGTGATTGTGTTTATCCGAGCATAGGTCATTATCTTAATATCCCTTAATTATTTTGTGTCTCAGCACGATAAGCGAACAAAAAGATAAGCTGGCGTATCGCTTTAAGCTGTAGAGCATTTCGATTGGCTCAACGTAATTAACGCTGCATAACTGGCGTTACTTCAAAATGACCCATCTCTAAGACTGGATCAAAAGCAGCATCAATTTGTTCAAAACCATCTGCTTCAACAACCATATAGGCTTTGTGTTCAAGCCTGTTTACGTAATTTGCGTGAATCTTAAGCCCGTGGTCTGGTAAACTTGCGAGCGTATTTTTCCACAGTGGCCCTCTTTCAGGGTCATGGGTTTGGCAAGTTGAATAGTCGTGCGTCATTGTTATCATGAATAACATTTATTTCTCCTTTTAGTGACTGCGAAGTTCTTTCAAAATTAAGTCAGTTGAAGAGTGTAAAGACTGTTATTCGACAGTGCTATGAAGCAGGTCACCGCTCAGAGCTATTGTGTGTCGATTGATCGCATCAAATTCTTGTAGAAGATGCCGTTGACCATCCAACCAATTCACACCATCAGCCGCATCTTGAGTAAGTATTTCTGAATTTCTTATCACAATTGCATGAAGCTCATCACCTGATTGCATCAAATGAAAAATACGGTGCTTTGTCTCATTGAAAGTAGTAATATTCGCTGTAAATTCTTTAAAACATTCAGGTTTAGGTTTGAACCTAATGATGGACAGTTTTTGCATAAATTTTCCAATTAAAGTTGATGCTCTTTGAGTAATGGTCCCGTTGGTTATCTAAATTATTTTTCGGGCTCATCTATTCATATGTGAGCCTAGGACGGACGAAATTGTCTTGTGAGAGTAGCCCACCTTTGATTAAGACAAAGAAAGACTAGGCAGTTTTTTGATGAAAACTTACGTATTAACGCTGCTCCAGGCTCCGAAATTTTTGGTGGAAACTGTGACTTCATAGCCAATAAACTCGACATCGCCATTCACCCAGCCGTCATGGCCTGGAGCAAATGTATATGCGTCACCAGCATGTACTGTGATTTCAGTTCCATCATCATGGGCAACAGTCATCGAGCCTTGAATGACAACGCCAACATGAGCCGCTTGGCAACTGTGACCGCCAACCAAAGGCTTGACACATTCTGACCACTTCCAGCCCGGTTGAAGAACCAATTTTGTAGCTGTTGCCACACCCAAATCGACTGAAGCAGAATGGGTTTTATCGGGTTCTTTTAACACATCTGGATTGCTGAAAGACTTACTCGCTAGTGAATTTGACATTTAGATTTCTCCAAAGATTAACTAAAATAAGCTTATACTCTTTGGATTTTCAGTCCAGTCTAAATGTTAGACTAGTTTTGGTGGGAGAGATTTTTAGTTTCTTGTGACAGCCTCTATGTTGGCACTGTCAGATTAAGCATACTTAAAGTGGGCAGGGCAGCTTTTCAGATTTTACCTTCCCAAGGTAAAATAGAACATCACCCACAGCAGCACTAAATAAATGGCCAAATTAGCACATTCCTGAGGGATGTACTATGCACAGCTTCAGACCCTCAATGCGAGACAGATTGAGGGCAGTGCAGTGTCCATCAGATATTACGGACCAGATAGGTGGTTGGGCGATTGACGATGTGGGGCAGGGGTATGGTTCAGGCTATTCCATGAGCGCGTTGCAGGAGTGGTTAGCAAAAGCAACTTAACGATTTGGTCGATCTGCCATTTTCTTTGTTTAGAAATTACTATTTAGTAATGATCGTTTTTTTATTAACCACTAATTTCAATTTAAACCCACCAATTAGGTTCGGGTTGGATAGTTTTTTCAATATGTATTTTTCTTAAAGTATTGATATGGGCATCTATCGCCATCCTGTCGCTTGAGTAACGTTTCACTGTTTCAACATTACCTTGAGATGGATTTCTAAATTTCTGCGTCCATGCTGCTAAATTCCAAATTATTGGCACAAACGAGATGCCCGCCTCAGTCAAATAATAATTTTTTTTCTGAATATGTTCTTCTGATCGCTCAACTTGCAATAAATTCAGATATAACATTTGTTTTAATCGAGACGACAAGGAACCAGTTGAAATTCCCTCCTCGTTGTTATTAATTATATCGTTGAAAGTTCTCCTATCAAACAATGCTATATCCCGAATGATTATGAGTATCCATTTGTCTGCCAATAAAAAAGAGGCGAGCCCAATAGGACACATTTTTTCTTCTACATATCTTTGATCAAGCATTGTTATTATCAGGCTCCCAAATCCACTCTAATTTGTGCATTGCATTTGAAAAAAATTAGTCAATCTGATTGCCCTGTCAGACAAAAAAATATTTGAGAAGCGCTGCCAATTTGCGTAGGCGATTAAAAGCAAAAAACTCCCCGTTTTGCAGCACAAAAGTAGGCCAACACTCACCTTCTCTATTTTGGCCACTTTGGTCTGTAAAAGGCAAAACAGGGGCTGGCTGCAGATTTGAAATGGGTGGAAATAAATAAAAAATAATTTTCCTGAAAATATTTAATTATTTATTATATTGTATTATTTGAGAGCGCTGGTTGTGTAGTTATGTTCTGAAAGTTGATTGAGAAAGTGTATTATGTCTGGAAAAATAACGGTTATTTCTGCTGAATCGGAGGTGCATTTCGAAGCAGCACGTTATCTTTGCCGTGATTGGGTTGATTGGCAATTAAAGGTTTTTCCTGAAAAAAAAGATGTAATACTGAGCGTTTTTGATCCTATCGAGTATGCAAGAACGTTAGAAAATTTGCCATCCATCCATGCCCGACCAAAGGGAGCAATTATTTTGGCGAGCCTTAATGGTGATTATGTTGGATGTGTTATGTACCAAGAAATGGCCCCCAAATTGGCCGAAGTAAAACGCTTATTTGTAGCTGAGAGTGGGCGCGGACATGGCGTTGGTCACACACTTTTGACCGAAATGTTTCGGTACATGAAAAATGATGGCTATGAGCGAACACAATTCAGTTCGGCGCGATTCTTGACACATGCTCGTGACCTTTATGAAAAGGTTGGTTTTGAAGAGATTCCGTTGCCGCAAGATATCCCTGACGAATTAGCTGAAACAGTTTATTTTATGGAAAGAGCGTTGAATGTTACGCAAAATCTAAGCTCAACTTTAACGGATAATGCGGTCTGGGATGGTATATTTGGTAAGGGAAAATTGACCTTATTTGATAAAAAGCATTTTTGACCCCACCCATTTGTAAGTACTGATACAATAAAGGCGTAAAAACGGCTGAGTTTGTCTAACAACACTATAAACCCTCGAATATTCTTATGTCCCTGTTTGCGCCTCCGTCTAAAGCAGCGAGTGCTTCCTGATACTGTGGGCTTTCGTAGGCAGCTAAGGCTAATTCGTATGACTGGAACTCAATTATAACAGTGCTTTGTTCTATACCATTTTCACGAACTGATAGGTTTGAGCCTGGCTTCGCCATGACGATCACCTGTCCGCCAGCCAGTTCCAGAGCATCTCTCGCCAAAAGGTTATATGCCGCTTTTTTAGCTGCATTTGCTTCACTCCTGTGAGCGCTTAGTATGTATCCTTTGGGCATTGGGACTCCTTTTTTGTAATTGATGGCATCCTGTAGTTTTAACTATAAACTGCAATCATTTTAGCATGTATCCATGCCATAAGGACGCATTCTCAATATCAATGGAGATATCGGCCGTGCCGATCTTATCGCGCGCCGTTTCGATTTTACTGGTCAATTCAGCGATTTTGGACTGCGCCGCCTGCACCTGAGCCTGAGATTCTTTAATTTGCGCGTCAAAATTCGCCATGTATGTTCACTTTCAAAATAACTGTTTGTTACCCGCTAAATAGGCACAGTTAGCACAGATTTTACGTGTGTTCAGCACCAAATCAAGGTTTTTCGCCCGATTTTCTTGCAATGACTTGCTTTGCGAACACGCTAATCCACGCCCACCCTTGCCCTTGCGTCCAATTTTTGTCAGGACTGCCTCAAACTCATCAAAACTTCACGGAGCTTGCCATGCTGACGACAACCGATCTCAAGAACCTTCTCACTGATCCGACCCTTTTGTGTGACAAAGCATTTGTCGCGGGCGAATGGATCGACGCGGACAGCGGCGAAACCTTTGATGTGAAAAACCCAGCACGGGGCGACGTTATCACCTCCCTACCCGATCTTGGTGTGGCCGAGGTCAAACACGCCATTGACGCCGCCGAATCTTCGCAAAAAGCATGGGCCGCGCGCACAGGCAAAGACCGCGCTGCCGTTCTGCGCAAATGGCACGACCTTATGATCGCAAACGCCGATGATCTCGGCATGATCCTCACAGCTGAAATGGGCAAACCTTTTGCCGAAGCGCGCGGCGAAATCGTTTACGGCGCATCCTTCATCGAATGGTTCGCAGAAGAAGCAAAACGCATCTACGGCGAAACAATTCCGGGCCACCTCCCAGACAAACGCATCACGGTCCTCAAACAACCCGTGGGCGTTGTGGCATCTATTACACCGTGGAATTTCCCCAATGCAATGATCGCCCGCAAGGTCGCACCAGCACTCGCAGTTGGCTGTACCTTCGTGGCACGCCCCGCCAAAGAAACACCGCTTTCCGCTCTCGCAATGGCGCTGTTGGCTGAACGCGCAGGCGTCCCCGCTGGCGTGTTCTCGGTCGTTACAAACTCCCGCGCCTCCATCATCGGCAAGGAATTCTGCGACAACCCAATCGTGCGCAAACTCACCTTCACAGGCTCCACCGAAGTGGGCCGCATCCTCATGGAACAGGCTGCTGGACAAATTATGAAAACAAGCATGGAACTTGGTGGCAACGCTCCGTTCATCGTATTTGATGACGCCGATCTCGACAAAGCCGTTGAAGGCGCGATGATCTCTAAATATCGCAACAACGGCCAAACTTGCGTGTGTGCCAACCGCATCTACGTGCAAGCAGGCGTCTACGATGCTTTCGCCGAAAAACTGGCCGCAGCGGTATCCGCAATGTCCATCGGTGACGGCCTTGATGATGGCATCACCGTTGGCCCGCTGATCTCAATGGATGCTGTTGAAAAAGTAGAAGAGCACATCGCCGACGCCACCGCCAAAGGTGCAACAATCATGGCAGGCGGCAACCGCCACAAACTCGGCGGCACGTTCTTTGAACCCACAATCCTAACGGGCGTCACATCCGACATGATGGTCACAAACGACGAAACATTCGGCCCCGTCGCACCGCTGTTTAAATTTGACACAGAAGAAGAAGTCGTTCACGCGGCCAACGACACAATCTTCGGCCTCGCGTCCTATTTCTACTCCAACGATCTGTCGCGCGTTCACCGCGTCCAAGAAGCATTGGAATACGGCATGGTCGGCGTGAACACTGGCCTGATTTCCACCGAAGTCGCCCCGTTTGGCGGCATCAAACAATCAGGCATCGGTCGCGAAGGCTCCTCCCACGGCACTGAGGATTACCTAGAAATGAAATACATTTGCACTAGTATCTAAGCCTCTTGCTTAGATGCCGCGTCGCCAAGATTTTGCGAAGCAAAGTCTGAGAGACCCTCGCCAGCTTTTTGCAAAGCAAAACGCGAGAGACCACTAAACAAAAACCGCCCCGGCCAAACGCCGGGGCCCCTAACTTACGAAGCAAATGCCAACGCACCCACTAGCCAGCATCAGCCCCCAAGCCGCTGCCCTTTTAGCCAAGGAACAGCAAAACCTTGCGCACTCCAAAGCCCCCCAATCCATCCAAGACACACGCAAAGAAACCCTCTCTGCGTACCGCCCAGCCGTCGAACGGGCGCTATTGAAATACCCAGTCACAACCACCGAAATCAACGTCGCAGGCATCGCTTGCATGCAGGTCACACCGCCAGACCCTGATCCATCTCGCCAAATCCTGTTCTGTTTCGGTGGTGGCTTCATCCAAGGCAGCCCGTTTGAAGACCTCCCGATCACCGCAGCCCTCGCCATTAAAACCTGCGCTACGATCATCGTACCCCATTACCGATTGGCCCCCGAACATCCCTACCCAGCGGCACTCGACGACATCACCACCGTCGCTCAACATCTGCTCGCCGCCAATCCCAAAACCCTGCTGTCAGGCGAAAGTGCGGGCGGCAACCTTGCCCTCGCGCTCACCCATCGCTTAAGAAAACTCGGTCTCCCAACTCCAAGCGCGCTGACCGTCCTGTCCCCAGCCACCGACCTTGAATACGTCGGCGACAGCCACGACGCAGATCGTGATCCCTTCCTGCCAGCCGCCGTCACCGACGATCTGCGCGCCGCCTATCTTGGGACGCAAAATCTGCGCGACCCAGAAATTTCGCCTCTTTATGGTAAGTTCGACGCGACCTTCCCGCCAACATTCGTCACCACAGGAACACGCGACATGTTGATGTCTGGTTGCCTTCGCCTCGCGCGTGTCATGCGACAGGCCAACGCTCCCGTCGATCTACGCATCTGGGAAGGTCTATGGCACGTCTTTGAATTCTACCCCGACATCCCAGAAGCCGACGCCTCCCTGAGCGAAATTGCAGATTTCCTGAACACCCACTTTTAGGCGGACCAGCCCCACAAAAAAGGGCGCCCTAATCGAGCGCCCTTTCCTTTACTTCAATCGCGCAAGATTAATCAGCCGCGAAACAATAAAACAATCCAGCCCCACCTGTGCTGGCCAAGTTTTCTTGGCTACACCCGCGCGAACCATGCGTTGAATTCCAAGAAATATTTCCGCCGCCATGGCGATCATGGTGGCCAACTTGCGCACTGCCTTCACCAGAACTCGTCCAGTTCGAACAGGTGTGATCCCCTTCGGCCCACGGGAAATACGCCATGCCATCCGCCAACGAACCCGTCAAAATATCATGCTGGTTCGGCTTATCGCCAACGCCGCTAACACGATTGCCGTTCTCATCCACAGCTGTGCGCTTAACGATATTCGGGCTAATATGCAGCGTATCCAAATCCGCCGCAATCAGCTCTTTATTGGCATTGTACCAAGGCCCTGTTCCGATCCGATACCGCGCCGAAACGCCACGTTTCCCGTCCGCCTGCGTGCTCAAATACGCTTTCCAGGTGCGCCCTTCCGTACCCGCCGCTTCGGCCAAACTTGTGCAATGCGCATCCGCACCGTCAAGCCCGCCCAAATCTGCGCCATTACCTACACCTACGCTGGTCACAAAGAACCCCATCGGCTGGTCCTGCGCACTCGCGGATATCGCTCCTGCAATAATCGCGGCTGCGGTGAAAACTGTCATACTCGTAAGTTTCATCGTGTCTTCTCCCATTTTCTGAATATCCAAATTGGCGTCCAAATATGCCGCTACGTCAACAAAAGTTATCGTGAGGCCTGCGCAGAACCCAGCGCCCCACGACCTGAATAAAAAATTCACATTCCCGCCAAGGATTGACCAACCGCGCGCGTCTAACCACATTATGCGAATGGAAACGAGCGATGAAAATCTGGTAACACTTGCGCAGGCTGGCGATGCCGCTGCCTTTTCTGCCCTTGTGTCGCGTCACTATGATCTCATCCACCGTATCGGATATCGCATTCTCGGATCACAGGTCGAAGCCCAAGATATGGCCCAAGACCTTTGCCTCTCGCTCGCCACTAAAATCAAAAATTTCCGCGCTGAATCCAAATTCACCACATGGCTTTACCGCGTTGCCATCAACGCGGCGCGCGACCGCCTCCGCAAACGATCCACAAGGCGCAAAATCAGCGAAAATTGGGGTGATTATGAAACCAACTCCCGCGCCGCCGATGCCGAAAACCGCGCCCAACTCGACTGGTTAAACCAAGCCATGAAAACCCTCCCCGATGATTTGCGCGAAACTGTGGCCCTCGTTCTAGGCGAAGAATTAACCCACGACGCCACCGCAAACGCCCTAAATATCAGCCCCGGAACCGTCAGCTGGCGCATGTCAGAGGTCAAAAAACACCTCCGTGCCCTTGCCCAATCAGAGGAGCTAATCCGTTGAACGAACTTGATAAACTCCAAGCCGCCCTGCGCGACACAACGCCTGCCCCAAATGCAGATGCCAAAGCAGAAGCCCTGCGTTTGGCCGCAGAAAATTTCGCCCACCTCCAAGAAAGCGCCCCCGACGCGCGTCCTATTTCCAAAGCCCCACAAAAGGGGTCTATTTGGAAAGGGATCACATCCATGTTTAATCGCGCAAACCTCCGCCCCGCACTTTACGCTACATCTTGCCTCGTTGTGGCTGGTGCAATTTTCACCAACTATCAACCCATTCAAGATGGCCTTCCAACGCTTCAAGATGCTGAACCAATCACTTCAGCCGAGGTTGCGCAAGCACCCGAACCCGCTGTTTTGGCAGAACGCGCAGAAGGCGACGCCGTGGCAAACAGACTTCCCCAGCAGGCCGAAGAAGAAGCGCCACAGGTACCCAGCTCCACATCAAAAGCAGCAAATGCAGCACCGCTTGGCGCGCTTAACAGCCAACCCCAAGCAAAACCTGCACCGCGTAAAAAACGCGCAATGAACCAGAGCCTCGATCTGGAATCCTCTGGCATCGCGCAGCTGGAATCCTCTGGCATCGTTGCACCGCTTTCACACCAAGACGACGCAATCGTCGCCCCGCAACCCAACGATGATCAATTTGCAAGCGCGCCAGAAAACGCGGTCAAAGTTACCGCCCAAGACCCTGTTTCAACCTTCTCCATCGACGTGGACACAGCATCTTACGCCTACGTCCGTTCAACCCTTTTGAACGGCGGCCAGTTGCGCCCAGATGCGGTGCGGGTCGAGGAAATGGTGAATTATTTTACCTACGATTACGCCGCCCCCGCCAAAAATGCAGACACGCCGTTCACAACCCAAATCAGCGTCACCCAAACCCCGTGGAACCCCGACACACAGCTCGTGCAAATCGGTATCCAAGGCGAAAAGCCAGCCGTAGAAAACCGCCCACCGCTCAACCTCGTGTTCCTGATCGACACATCAGGCTCCATGCAAAACGCTAACAAACTTCCGTTGCTGAAACAGTCGCTCAGCCTAATGCTGGGCGAATTGCACCCGACCGACCAAGTTGCCATTGTCACCTACGCGGGCAGTGCTGGCACGGTTCTGGAGCCAACAAACGCCTCAGAAACGGCAACTATTCTTGCCGCGCTTGACGCGCTAAATGCGGGCGGCTCCACCGCTGGCGGCGCTGGTTTGCGCGCGGCCTATGCCCTTGCGGATCAAATGCGCGCGGACGGCGAAATCTCGCGCGTGCTCCTCGCCACTGATGGTGATTTCAACGTCGGCATCAACAACCCCGATGACATGAAATCCTTCATCGAGAAAAACCGCAACAGCGGCACCTTGGCCGAGGCCCAGAAAACTCTCGTCGATCAACTCGCAGGTGCGTTGTTCCCCATCGCAAATGACGTGAAAATCCAAGTGGAATTCAACCCATCCGTCGTCGCTGAATACCGCCTGATCGGATACGAGACCCGTGCCCTAAACCGCGAAGATTTCAACAATGACAAAGTAGACGCAGGCGAGATTGGAGCAGGCCATCAAGTCACCGCACTTTACGAAATCACGCCCGTCGGCTCCCCTGCGATCCGAAACGATCCATTGCGCTATGCCGCCGATGCAGCACCTTCTGATGCAACCGAAATCGGCTCTTTCAAACTGCGCTACAAATCGCCGGGCGCAACCGAAAGCCAGTTGATCACCACACCAATCACGCCGTTTGAAACACCAATAGATGCAGGGTTCGCCGCTGCAATCGCAGGGTTTGGTCAACTGCTCAAAGGCTCCGATTACACCAAAGACTACAGCTTTGACGACGCGATAACCCTCGCCACGCAAACCAAAGGCGCAGATCCATTTGGCTACCGCGCCGAGGCTATTCGCCTGATGAAACTGGCGAAACTCCGCAAATAAATTAGCTTCTTTTTCGCCTAAAAACCTAGCCCACAAACGCCAACCCCCGCTGCTTATCGCAACGGGGGTTCTGTATTACAGGCCGCGCGCACGGGTAGGGGAACTCAGGCGCAGCGGCGGCTCGGCCAGCCAGTAGGGTATAGTGGCTGGATCTTGGTGCCTTCTTTAAAGGGGAGGTCGAAAGCACCAAACCATTGGTGCTTCGCGAAAATCTCTAGGAGAGCTTGACGCGAAACACTTTACTTTACAGTGACATATGTCACCCAAATCACATTCAGTGATTTAGATAAAAACGAACAAATCTTGTTACGCTTTGGTCACTTTTTTGGCGACTTTTGCCTCGATCGTTTTGGAGCCATCCGCAATCTCAATGCGGCGTGGCTTCAACGCTTCGGGCACTTCGCGGACCAATTCGACGTGCAAAATACCGTTTTCGGTCTTTGCGCCTTTAGCACGAACATGATCGGCAAGATGAAAGCGTTTCTCGAATGTTCGGGCCGCAATGCCACGGTGAAGATAGGTCACATCGTCTGTGGCCTCACCCTCAACTTCGGCTTTCTTGGCGGAAATCACCAACTGGCCGTCACGCATTTCAATCGACAATTCATCATCAGAAAACCCAGCAACAGCGACTGAGATTTGATAGTCATTCTCGCCAGTTTTTTCGATATTATAGGGGGGGTATCCGTTTGTGTTTACATCAACAGTCATGGCACGGTCCATCATGGACGCCAGACGGTCAAAACCAACAGTGGAACGGTATAGGGGTGCAAAATCGTAAGTTCGCATGAGCAAACATCCTCCTTAAGAAGCGACATTTAGATACGGCCTTCCAGAATGGACAGACCTGTAGATTTAGACATCGAACCCCATCATGGGCATCCGATACCAGTTAATCTAGGATCGCTTTATTGGAGTTTCAAGATCAATTTTTCAAAAAAGCAGAACTCTGTGTTCGGCCCAGTTGTTCGCTCAATGATTTGCTGGAAACTTGCTTTCTTTTGAACACGCTTTCATCCAGTGACAACTCCTTCAGAAGTTCTTGCAAAGGCGTTCCCAATGACGTGCCCAACGAAACGTCTTGATCTTTCCACGTGGCCTTTGCCGAAACAACTGACGCGATTTTGGGCTGGCCGTTTTCGATCACAAAGATCGGCGCGCCCGATGCCCCAAAGGATGCGCTGCACGACAGCACGAACACCGCCATGCTTTTTCCCAAAATCTCGCAAGGTTCCTCGATCGAAGGCATCTCAGCGCGATCATGGGCATAAGAAACCACTTGCACTTTTGTTCCAATCGATGGCCGCGCAGAGCGTTCAAACGGCGTTATCGCTGTGTTGCGAATGGCATGATCCAATTCGACGATGGCGATATCATTGCCAACATTTTCAAACTCTGCCTTGCCTTGGTGTTGATACGTCGGGTGCACAACGACACGGCGAACCTTGCGGTGCGCGGCTGCCCGACCTTGGCGCCAACCCGCAGCAAACGAAATGTCTGCCGCATCCAAACGCTGCGCCGTATAGGGATCATGCACACAATGTGCCGCCGTCAAAACAAGGTTTGGTGCAATCAACGCCCCCGTGCAAAACCCGCCATTTGGCAAATTCACACGCCCAACGGCCTGCCAATCACGCGCTTCATCCGCGCTCATCAACTTGCGCGTAGGTTCTTCGCCGGTTGCTTTTACAAACGTCTGCGCGCTTGCAGTGCCTGCAAACATCACCAAAACCACTGCTAAAATTCGTGAAATCATCACTGTCACCTGTTTTTCGTTACGGTGAAAATGACAGGGGACTTGGCCCAAAGAAGGGCGAGAAAAACCAATTATTAGGGCAAGGTTGCGGCAGCCCGCACAGTTGCGCCACTTTTCTGACGCAAGATTTAAAGGCGTATTCGATCAATCATTTTCATGTATTGAAACCCAACACCGAGGCCGCACTTGCAAACGCTGGCGCAGTCGGATTTGGGTTTCAATCCGATAAAACGAATATGCCCTAAGTGGTTAAATCGTACCGTTTGAGCATTCGATCAACGGGCGTTCCATCCTTTAACGGCACGCCTTTGCGCACATCAAACGGCATAAACCCGATCGCAGCGTAATACGCCATACCAGGCACATTATCCGACCGAATATGCGCGTTAATCTGCGCAAACCCGGCACCCCGCGCCGCCTCGACAGTCCGTGCAAACAACGCACGCCCAACGCCCTTAACCTTGTTGCTGGCCCGCGCAAACGTCGCGATATCGCCGCAATCCTCGGGCAAATCATCCCTACGGCCTAATTTCTGATAGCCCAAAACCACGCCATCTTGTTCAGCAACAAAACAACTCACCAAATTCTCATTCTCAAACACTTGCGCATGAAACACCGCCAACGAAACAACATCTTCTTGCGCAGTCGTGCCACCGATCTCTACAATCTCGTTCAGGATCGCACACATTTGCGCCGCGTCACTGCCCTCTGCTGGTCGAACGATCATCCCATCCCCGCCGGTTTCGGCCCCCCCGTCGCCCAATCGAGTAGTTCGACAGTATGCACAATCGGCACCTCAGTCCCCGCGCCGATCTGCATCATACAGCCAATATTCCCTGCCGAAATCACATCAGGCATCTTCGCTTCCAATGTCTTCACTTTGCGTTCCTTCAATTGCCCCGAAATCTCGGGCTGCATCAAGTTATACGTCCCCGCCGAGCCACAACATAAATGTCTATCCGCAGGCTCCACAACCTCAAACCCCACCCGTTTCAACAACGTCTTGGGGTGCGTCTTAATCTGCTGCCCATGCTGCAAACTACACGCGGCATGATACGCCACCCGCAGCCCCTGATCACGAACCTCAGGCATCTCCAACTTCATCAAAACCTCGGACACATCCATCGCAATCGCGGCCACACGCACCGCATCCTCCGCCAGCGCATCGCCTTTAAACATGTGTCCGTAATCCTTCACCGTCGTCCCACAGCCCGACGTGTTAATCACCACCCCGTCCAGCCCAGCACCATCCATCTCGCGCGCCCAAGCCCGTATATTCTTGCCCGCTGACCCGTGGCTCGCCTCGGTCTTGCCCATGTGATGGGTCAGCGCGCCGCAACACCCCTGCCCTTGCGCAATCACCACGTCACAGCCCAACCGCGTCAGCAGCCGAATGGTCGCGTCATTGATATCGGTGTTCAACGCCTTTTGCGCACACCCCGTCATCAGCGCCACACGCATTTTGCGCGCGCCAACAGCGCGAAACACCTGCGGATCATCATTACGACTGACAGGCGGAATAACCTTTGGCGCCATCGCCAGCATCGCCTTCAGCCGTGGATCAGGCACAAACCGCGCAAAAGGCCGCGCCATCTTGGCGCCTAACAATGCCACCCGAAATCGCTTGGGATAGGGTAAAATCTTCGCCAAGGTCCAGCGCAGCAGCCGATCCATCAAAGGCCGCTTGTACGTCTGTTCAATATATTCACGCGCGTGATCCACCAGATGCATGTAATGCACCCCTGACGGGCAAGTCGTCATACACGCCAAACAGCTCAGACAACGATCCACATGCTTCACCGTCTTTTCATCGGCAGGTCGCCCCGTTTCCAGCATGTCCTTAATCATGTAAATCCTGCCGCGCGGGCTGTCCAACTCATCGCCTAAAACTTGATACGTTGGACAAGTCGCCGTGCAAAACCCGCAATGCACACAAGACCGCAAAATCTCATTGCTGCGCGCAATCGCAGGATCGCTCATCTGCTCTGGCGTAAATTCCGTCTTCATCCCATCATCCCCGCATTCAAAATTCCGCGCGGATCAAACTGCGCCCGCAACCCGTCTGAAACCCGCGCCAAAACACCAACCTCAGACTCAAACACAGGCCCAGCGCCAACACCGCGCACCAGCGTCGCATGTCTAACCATCCCGTTCAGCGCACCGCGTACATCCGTCCCAATCGCAACCTCGGCCCAAACCAAACCACCGCCCCAATCATACAACAACTTTGCGCCGTCCAGCGCGCCACCAACCTTTGGCCCATCCGAAGGCTTCACCGATATCCGCCACAAATCACCCGTTCCACCCGCAAATTTCACCCCGTCGCGCACCTCAATCCAATCCGTCGCATCGCTCACAGCAACATCCCCAAACGGGCGCAAAACCGCGCTCAACCGCTCGCCGCGATACGTCACAGAATCCGTAAATCCCTCCAAACGCAGCATCGTTTTGCCACTGTCAGGATCATGCGCCGCCCCCGAAACCTCAAACGGTGATCCGAGCGCCGCCGACATCGCAGCAACCGCCGCCACATCATCCAACCCCGAAACCTCAACCGTCAACGTGGCCTCAATCCCCGGCAACACCTTAAACGCAACCTCGCTCAAAACCCCCAGCGTGCCCCACGATCCCGCCATCAACTTCACCAAATCATAACCCGTAACATTCTTCATCACGCGTCCACCGTTTTTGATGATATCACCGCGCCCATCGACAAACCGCACCCCGATCAAACTGTCGCGACACGCCCCTGCCTGAATACGTCGCGGCCCCGAGATATTCGCCGCCACAACACCGCCAATCGTGCTCTCGCCCTCCGTTCCCAATATCGCACCGTGCAACATCGGCTCAAACGGCAACCGCTGATTTTCCACTTTCAGCGCCGCCTCAATCTCGCGCAACGGCGTTCCCGCTCCCGCCACAATCGTCAGCGCGCCTGGCTCATACAGCGATATCCCAGACAGCCCAACGGTGGACAATACCTCGCCCGAAGCTCGCCCCACAGGCCGCGTCCCACCCCCAACAATCCGCAATGGCCCCGCGGCCCCACGCACCATCTCACTCAACTCAACTTCAGTTTCAGGTTTCATCATTTTCTTCTGGCCTCAAATATTCTGGGGGAGCGTGTAACGCGGGGGCAAAGCCCCAAATCACTCGGCCGCAATCCGCCGCGCTTGCGTCACACCAAGCGGAAACACTTTCGATGGATTCAACAACCAAGCAGGGTCAAACACATCCTTCACCCGCAACTGCGCCTCCATATCCACCGCGTCAAACTGCGCATGCATCAGATCGCGCTTTTCCACACCAACACCGTGTTCGCCCGTCAAACAGCCACCAACCTCAACACACAGCTTCAAAATCTCCGCGCCCATCGCCTCGCATTTTTCCAGATCGCCGTCTTTGTTGGCATCAAACAGGATCAGCGGGTGCATATTTCCGTCGCCTGCATGAAACACATTGCCAACGTCCAGCCCGTATTCCTCCGAAAATTGTCTAATCCGCTTCAAAACATATGGCAGCTCGGACACGGGGATCGTGCCATCCAAACACATGTAATCGTTGATCTGCCCCATCGCCCCAAACGCCGATTTACGCCCCAACCAAATCGCAGCACTCTCTTCTTCGCTCGCACTTTCGCGAAATTCTACAGGGTTATGTTTGGCCGCAATTTCGCGGATCAAGCCCAACTGCATATCAATCTCGGCCTCTGATCCCTCCACCTCGATGATCAGCACCGCCTCGCACTCAGGATATCCAGCCTTCGCGTGCTTCTCGACCACTTCCAAAACCTTCTGGTCCATAAATTCAATCGCCACGGGCAACACACCCGCCTTGATGATGTCCGAAACGCAGGCCCCCGCCACCTCATTGCTGTCAAACCCAACCAGCGCAGGGCGCGCGCCCTCAGGCTTGTGCAAAATCCGCAGCGTGGCCTCTGTCACCACACCCAATTGCCCCTCGGATCCGCAAATCAGCCCCAGCAAATCCAGCCCTCCAGCATCCAAATGCCCACCACCGATTTCCGTCACTGTCCCGTCCATCAAAACCATCGTCACACCCAACAGGTTATTCGTCGTCACCCCGTATTTCAAACAATGCGCCCCGCCCGAATTCATCGCAACATTGCCCGCAATCGCACAGGCCAGCTGGGATGACGGATCAGGCGCGTAAAAGAAATCCATCTCTTCTACCGCACCTGTCACGCTCAGATTTGTGCGTCCAGATTGCACCCGAATGTAGCGATCCGCGTAATTGGTTTCGATCACGCCGTTCAACCGCGCCACGCCGAGGATCACACAATCCGCCGTGGGCAACGCGCCCCCTGCCAGCGATGTCCCCGATCCACGCGGCACAACAGGCACACCCATCGCGTGACACACTTTCAAAACCGCAGAAACCTCCTGCGTACTGCTCGGCAAAACAGCCGCCAACGGCGGGCATTTATACGCGGTCAGCGCGTCACATTCGTACACACGGGTTTCGTGAGGCTCGTGGATCACCGCATCCATCGGCAACACGCCTTGCAACCGCGCAACAATATCGGCTTTGCGCGACAAAACCCGCGCATCTGGCATCGGCATTTCCATGATGATTCCTCAATTTCGCTAATTTGGTAAAATAATATGACCAATCCACAAAATAACAACAGATTTATGGCCTGACAGCCCCGACACCCTGCGTTAAACCAGCCCTATGAACACACTGCTGCCAGAGATCCTCGTCCATTTCACCCTGCTCGACGCCTTTGGTGTCGGCGCACTCGTTCTCGCTTGTCTCGGCAGCACCGCGATAATTGAACGTAAGAACGCCAAAAACCCATCCACCCACATGTTGATGGAATCCTACCGCGAACGCTGGATGGTGCAAATGGTCACCCGCCAACCGCGCATTTTCGACTCCGCCGTCCTCGCCATCATGCGCCAAGGAGCAACCTTCTTCGCCTCTTCCTGCATGATCGCCATCGGCGGGTGTGTCGCGCTGTTGGGCGGGGCAGACCAACTGACCATGTTCGCCAGCGACCTTGCCAACACCCCCGTCGCCCCGAAAATAGTCTGGGAGGTCAAAATCCTCCTCCTCATGGTTTTCCTCGCCAATGGGTTCCTCAAATTTGTCTGGTCCGTGCGCCTGTTTGGCTATTGCGCCATCGTCATGGCCTCCACCCCCAACGACGCCAACGACGAAACCGCCTATCCCACCGCCACCAAAGCCGCCGAAATCGCAAACCACGCCGCACGCTCCTTTAACCGTGGCATGCGCTCCGTCTATTTCACCATTGCCGCGTTAACATGGTTGCTGGGCGCACCTGCGTTGATCATCGCCACTTTGGTCACCGTGACGCTGATCTATCGGCGCGAATTCAATTCCCGCACCCGCATCGCACTGGCAAGCTAACGGCCCACGCCCCACCAAATGCCAATTTAAGAACCTGTGACAAACCGCACTGCGCGCACAGCGTTGTCCGTTTAACCTGCCACTATCAAAACACCAAAACTGGCGCTGCCGTTGACGATTCCCATTGGTCCGAAACAGGCGTCAAGTTTTTGGAAATTTTCTGATTTAGGAACACAGCCTGAAAGGAGAATACAATGGAGGCAACTTTTCAAGGTGCTGCACGACCGCCCAGCCGAACACCGAAAACAAAGAAACCTGTCCGCATCATCCCAAACTGGCCGCCAAGCGGGGCCATCGCAGCACGAATTGCGAACAACGGCAATTTTTGGACCCATGCCCGTTCCGTTGGGCTCGAAAATCCGTGGGATTTGATTATTTTCAACTTCCAAACCGAAGATCCACTCGAAGTGAACTGGTATTTGCAAAAGGCAGTTGGGTGCTGGCTCGTCGGTCCCGCTGGTAATTTTGATTTTCAAGATGCTCTGACAAATGACGGCAAAGACGGCCTCATTTACATCCCACGCAATGGCTGGAGACCGCCCGCGTCCTTTAAAAAGGGATCAGGCGCTGGAACGTTTATCATGGGTGTCCGCCATTCCGTCGCGGCAATTCTTCGGGATCTATCGGTCAAAATGCCAACCATCGCGTATGGCGCAACTGTTATGCGACCACAAGATTATCGAACCATTGCAGACCTTATTGATACAAATGTGGTATCCATAGAAATCGACCCTGGGCTTGTTGGAAATGGCGGTTATAGCCCCGAAGACAAAGCAATAATTCTGAAACATATGCCGAGGATTGGAAATGCCAAGCACGCGGCCTCAATCGCCAACGAGGCCGTTCATGTCATCACCCACTATCGCGAAATCCCGCATGACGTTTTGCGAAATGAATACGTTTCTACTGTTGCGGGCGCCATCGCGATGGGCGTGACAAGCGAGCGTGTCTTGAACGAAAAAGTGAACCCCACAGATCATGAAAATTGGGGGTATTATTATTCCGGATGGGTGTGGATCAATCTGCTAAAACCAAAAGGAATTTGGCACTTACACCTCACTCAGCTCGACCAACAATTTGAACATCCTAATAATTCAACAACGCCGAATGCGTTCGCTGCATTGAAAGATTCAATGCGCGAAAACTATGGCAAAAAGGCAGGAACCACAAAAATACCACTGTGGGACTAGAATATCCGTTGCTCCCCTTTCCTTGAACTCCAGCCCCAAAGAACTATGCTTCTTCACTCTGGAAAGGACCAACCGATGAAAACCGACAAAACCTCACGCCGTCGCCTGCTCGCTGGAATGGCAGGGGTTTTGGGCGCTTCGACCTTCGCCAGCAAAACCGCCGCAGCCGTCCTAACGCCTTCTGCATCTGAGGGCCCTTTTTACCCCCTGCCGTCGATGCGCACGCCGGACATCGACAATGATTTGGTCAAAATCACGGGTCTGGTACAAGGCGCGGGCGGAGAGGTCTTCACCCTGCGCGGCACGATCACAAATCGCGACGGACACCCACGCGTCGGCCACCGGATCGAGATTTGGCAATGCGATTTGGATGGCAATTACCAGCACCCAAACGATCCGCGCAGCGCCAACTTTGACCCCGCCTTCCAAGGATTCGGCCACGACATCACCGATCAGAACGGCGCCTACGTCTTTCGCACCATCAAACCAGAGGTCTATCCCGGCCGCACACCCCACATCCACGTCAAGATTTTTGACGGAGCCTCCGAGCTGCTCACCACGCAAATTTACGTCAAAGGCGACCCAGGAAACCCCCACGACAGCCTGTTCAAACGCATGTCAAAGGCCCACGCCGACGCCGTTTCAATGGTATTTGTAAAAGGCGAGACAGGCCCAGAAGCGACGATCAACATCATCATCTGACCCTACCCGTTGGCCACGATTTCCACAGAAATTCGAAAAACTTCAAAACCCGTGACAAATCGCACTGTGGTGCGCATTACCGCGATCTAGTCTGACCTTAGCAACAGCAAAGGAACACGACATGGCCGATGAATTTGAATTTCGCAGCACGAAAAGCACTGACCCAGAAGAAACGTATTTAGAATTCGAACTTAAGAACGTGACAGTTTCGAGTTACAACACCGGCAGCAGCACGGAGAGCAAACCTGTTGATGAGTTCCACGCAAAGGAAACCGCGCCAGATTTCTTCGACGACTTTTTATTCTAAGCAATCTCCCCCAAGAATGTGTTTTTTGATGCACGTTCGATCGAAGCGGTGACGTCTCTCCCCGTCACCGCTTCCAAATCTTCTCAACAAACACGATATTTTTGCCCGCGGACGGCGGCGCTACCGCCCCTCAAAGCGCCATGCCGCAACCATCAACCCCGCCACCAGCATCAGTAAAACCCAAGCAGGCAGCACAGGGGTCTGGCGAATATCCGTCGCCAAATAGGCATTGCGCGGTGTCACGCCCAACCAGCCACGCCCCGCCGCAGATCGCCCTGCACGCACACTGCGCAATCGGGGCTCGCTAACGTCTTCCAACCGCAACACACCACCGCCCGTGGCCGTCAAAATCGGCTCCAGAATATCCGCGCTCGCCATTGTCTGTTCAAATTCGCGCGGCGCAGTTGGGCCAACGGCAATCACCGCATCCAGTTCGCCGTCGCTTAGCCGATACAGCCCGTTTTCTTCGCCTTCAAACTCCGCTGTCCAACGCCCCGGCGACGCCTCGCTTGTTTCCAACTCCACCACGTTTCCATCTGGGCCCGTCACGCTTATCGCGCCACGTTCGGGCGCCAGTGAGCGCCGTGTCACCGTCACCGTATTTCCCTGAACCACCGCCGAAATGCGTTCTTCTTCCAGCTCGGGTTCTTTCATCGTCCAATGGGCCAAACGGCGCAGCATTTCCAACTGCGGGCCGCCCCCTTCAAACCCACGCGACCACAGCCATGCATGATCTGACAACAACATCGCAATGCGGCCTTCATCCACGCGGTCCAGCACCAACAACGGCTTGCCATCAGCCCCCGTCATCACAACGTGGCCCTTGCTTGCCTCGGTATCAATCAGGCGGAACCAACGCCCCCAACCGGGCGTGCCATCCTCCGCCGTCGGGTTTGGCGCGAAGGTATCCAACCCCTCTGTCACGGGATGTCGCTGCCCCAATTCCGAAATCATCGGCGTGAACCCGCGCTCAATCACCTGCGCCGTTGGCTTGGCGGGCAACACCTCGTTTAGCGGCGTGCGCGCAATGCTCTCCACACCCCCGAACGCAGGGCCAGAGGCCACTAAAACCGCGCCCCCACGTCGCACATAATCCGCAACATTCGCCATGTAGCGATTGGGCAAAATCCCGCGACGGCGATAGCGATCAAAGATGATCAGATCAAACTCGTCGATCTTTTCCAGAAACAATTCCCGCGTCGGAAACGCAATCAACGACAGCTCGCGCACAGGCACGCCGTCTTGTTTATCAGGGCTACGCAGGATGGTGAAATGCACCAAATCCACCGCTGTGTCCGATTTCAGCAAATTGCGCCACGTGCGTTCCCCAGCGTGCGGTTCGCCCGAAACCAGCAGCACCCGCAACCGATCCCGCACGCCGTTCACGGATAAAACCGCACCATTGTTGCGATCCGTCAACTCGCCCTCTTCGGGCACAACCTGAAACTGCAACACATTCAATCCACCGTGGGGCAGCGTTAGCGGCAGCTCAAATTGTCGCCCAACCTCCACCACAAATTCCTTTGCCGCGTCCCCATCAATGGAAATGCGCAGTTTGGCTGACCCCGCCACGGCCGCAGGCACCGCGCCTTGATCTTCGACCCGCAAAAACAACGTCACAGGCTCGCCCACAATCGCAAACGCAGGCGCATTCGTGATCACCAATCGGCGGTCCCAATCATCGTTTTCGCCCGTCAAAACCACATGAACAGGTGCGGGAAACGCCTCCAGCATCTTGGAATCGTGTACCTGCCCGTCCGTCACCAAAATCGCACCCGCGATACGGCTTTCGGCCACTTCACTTGCCGCTTTCGCCAACGCGGTCAGGATCATCGAGCCATCATCCGCTGCATTTGGATCGTTCTCAACCTCAACCACACGGGTTTCAAAATCTTTGAGCGAACCAATCTCCGCTTGCAGCGAAGCAACACCTTTTTCGATCTGCGCAGGGCGCACGTCAACCGATTGGCTTTCTGTTTTATCGACAACAACAAAAACGATATTGGACAGGTTTTCACGTTCTTCTTGGCGAAACACAGGCTGCGCCAATGCGGCCATCAAAACGGCCAATCCCGCCAATCGCAACCACCAGCCAGAAAGCCCGCGCCAAATCGCCAGCAGCACAAAAAGCACCGCAATCGCGGCGCAAACGATCAATACAGGCTGCGGAATAAGCGGCGTAAAGGCGATATCGAAATCCATGCTACTGCCCCAACCGATCCAACAGCGCAGGCACGTGCACCTGATCTGATTTGTAATTGCCCGTCAGCACATGCATCACCAAATTCACGCCAAAGCGGATGGCAATTTCGCGCTGCCGCTCGCCTTGTGATCCGCGCCCAACAGGAAACAAAAACCGCCCGTTTTCGCCAATCGCCCACGCACTCGCCCAGTCATTGCCACCAATCACAACGGGGGTCACACCGTCGTTCAAATTGCGAAACGGCATACCTTCTAACTGCTCTGCATCAGGGGGCGCGGCCTCAACCCAAACATCGGCATTGGCATAGCGGCCTGGAAAATCTTGCAGCAAATAAAACGTTCGCGTCAAAACGTGATCTTGGGGCACAGGTTCCAGCGACGGAATATCCAAACTGCGCGCAATCGTCTGCAACCGCTTGCCGTTGGGCGTTCCACCAGAAAGACTGCGGCCAATATTGGCGTCGCGCGTGTCAAACAGGATCATCCCGCCACCGCGCAAAAACGCATTCACCCGCTCCATCGCGCGGTCCGAAGGCACGTTTTGCGTGTCCGAAACGGGCCAGTACAAAAACGGATACAGCGATAATTCACCCGTTTCCAAATTCACCGCAACAGGGGCAACGGGCTCGATGCTTGTACGGCGAAACAGTTCCGTCGAAAGCCCCAGCAACCCCGCGCGCGAAACCTCATCCAGCTTTGAATTTCCCGTTTCAACATAGGCCAATACCGTATTGTTCGCCGCGTTCAAAATCGCCGCCTCATCCTGCGCATCTGCAGGCTGAACAGGCAAAACCGCAAGCGCCAATGCCGCGATCGCACCGCGCATCCACAAGCGCCCGCCAACCAGCAACGTCGCCAAAACATCTATGCACAGCAACGCCAGCGCGGCCATCAACAACCACGCCTGCAACGGCTGTTCCTCTGATCGCGTCAACGACAAAAAGTTCGTTCCGAGCGGCCAACCTGCCGCCTCCAACACGCGATCCTTGGCCACTGCATTCAGCGCCACACGCCGATCCCCGCTCACGTAAACGCCGGGCGGCATATCGTTGCCAAACACGCCGCTTGCCAACCGCGCGCCGTCCACCCCCGCCAACGCAGGGGCATCGCGCAACACGCCAAATCCATCCAAAACCTGCTCAGGAACCCAGATCGTTCCTTCCAGCTCTGCCGCGTCCAAATCAGACGTTCGCGCCGAGATTGCCAAGCGTTCCAGCAACTGCACAAACAGGCCCGACAACGGCAGCGATGACCATTCCGCATTCGCCGTGACATGGAATAAAACTACGCGCCCCGCACCCTGATCTTTGCCCGTCACCAACGGCGTTCCATCCGCAAGATTAGCCAAAACCCGCTCTGCCAAATTTGGGTCAGGCTGCGCCATGACCTGGCTTTCAACAAAAACGTCATTTGGCACATCTAACCCGAAAAACGGGCTGTTTTCAGGGAACTCTTGCAGCGCCTTGGGCGATCCCCAGCTCATCGCGCCGCCAACATTTCGCCCACCAGCGCGCAATCGCACAGGTAGCAATGGATCCTCGCTCGATTGGCCGATTCCACTCGCGGCCAGTCGTGGCCCCGCAAAGCGAACCAACATGCCGCCGCCTTCGACCCATTCTAGAACTGCGCGGTTTTCTTGCGTCGACATTTCACCAACATCCGCCAAAATAATCACATCAGGATTGGCCTGCAAACTGTCTGTGAAATCCGCTTCGATCACATCCGCGGTCGGAACCAACGCCTTGCGCAAAAAATGCAACGGCGAGACCAGAACCGCGCCCTCTTGCTCGGTTCCGCCACCAATCAACGCCACTTTGCGCCGCTGAATGCTGTCATCCGTCACCACAACCGCACCCGCAGATCGCACACCATCCATTACCACACGCTTCACCCGATTGCGCAGCTCGGACGGCAATTCAATCGCCAACTCCACCTCGCGCGCACCTTCATCAAGCGCACCCTCAGCCCGCGCCAGTGATCGCGTAATCCCAGCAGGGTCAGGCCCTTCTGCCAGCACCGAAAACGCACCAGAACCTGCAGCATCCAACCGCAATGCCGTCGTGCTCAGCGCCCCACTTTCAATGCCAATGCCGCGCAATGCAAAAACGGTTCCATCCGCCTCAACCACACTCACGTCACCCTTTTCACCAAACGCCGCCATCAACTCCGCGCGACCCTCCCGCGCCAATCCATCCGACAACCACAGCGTTTCAAACGCCTCCGCCGTACCTGCCGCGCCGATCCAATCCGTGTAATTCGGCTCCCAAGCATTCGGCTCCAAGCCCTCGGCCTTGCTAATCCAATCACCCGCATTCACAAAATTCAGCGGCTTTTCCCCGCGCGGCCCGTCAGACAGCAAAACCACCGTCACAGGGCGCCCGTCCTGCACCGCAAATTGCAGCACCTCGTTCACCTTGTCCTGCCGCGCAGCCCAGCTTTGCGCGCTCGCCCAACTGCCATCCATCGTGATCAACAGCGGTGCGTTTCCCGCCACGCGATCCGTCGGGTTCAACACGGGTTGCGCAAACGCCAAAATCGCCGCTGCGATCGCGGCCATACGTAACAACAACAACCACCAAGGCGTGCGATCAGGGGTCGTTTCGCGATCTTCAAGCCCCAGCAGCAACGAAACCGCAGGGAACCGTCGCCGCAAGGGCGCAGGCGGCACGGCGCGCAGCAACCACCACAGGATCGGCAACGCCAGCAATCCCAGCAACAACGCAGGCACCAAAAATCCGAGCGATCCAAATGCAATCATCGTGCTGGCCCCGCAATCGCATTGTGAATCCACATCAGCGCGCTCTGCGCTGGCTGATCCGTATGATGGCACAGATACATCCAGCCTGTACGCCGCGCCAGCGCCTCTAACTGGTCTTTGCGCTCTGCCAAGCGTTCCAGATAATCATCGCGCAACGCTTTGGCACGACGTGTTTCAAAGCTCAGACCACCGCCCATGCTTTCAAAAATCGTACGCCCATCAAAGGGAAAACTTTCCTCGCTCGGGTCTAGCACCTGCACCAAACATCCCTGCACCCGCTGATCCGCCGCACGGCTTAACGCTGCGATCACGCTCTCCCAGTCGCCCAGAAAATCGCTAATCAGCAGCGCCCGATTGCCCCGGACCATTTCTTTGTTCGGCGGCACACCGTAATCATCGGATGCAGTTTCAACCAACCGCATCGCCATCTTGGTCAACTGACCACGGCCATGTTTGGGGGGTTGCGGGTCTTCCATCAACCCAACGCTTTCGCCTCCCTTCGCTAGCAAAATCGCCGCTGCCAAGCCCAGTATCCGCGCGCGCTCGCCCTTTAGCGGTAAATCCTTGTCGCCGCGATATTGCATGGATGCCGAACGATCGACCCACAAATGCACAGCCTGCAAGTTCTGCCATTCCATCTGGCGCACAAAATGCGCATCGGCCCGCGCCGATCTGCGCCAATCAATTTCGCGCAGCGGATCACCCGCCGTGGCTGGTCGGTATTGCCAAAACTCATCCCCCGGCCCTGCACGTCTGCGCCCATGGGCACCCAAAGAAATCGTCGCCGCCAATTGGTCCGCGCCCGCCATAAGCGCAGGAAATCCGACCGCGGCCTCCTCGGCGTCACGGCGTAATTGGTCTAGCGTTATTTGGGCGGCGTCATTCACGCGGCGGCCTCTGCCCCCATTGTTTGCGCAGTCAGGCGCGATATCAAATCAGCCAGTTTTTCGCCCCGTGCGCGTGCCGCAAAGCCCAGCGCCATACGGTGAATCAAAATCGGATGCGCCAGCGCAATCACATCATCCACAGACGGCGCAAGCCGCCCCTGCACCATCGCGCGCGCCCGCGTTGCCAACATAAACGCCTGCGCCGCACGTGGCCCTGGCCCCCAGCTGACCGCATCGCGCACAAAATCTGGCGCGGTTTCATCTTCGGGCCGCGCAGCACGCACCAAATCCAAGATCGCCTCAACCACCGCATCACCAACGGGCATCCGTCGAACAGCCGCTTGCGCCGCTTGCAGCGTCTCTGGCGTGAACACTTCCTTGGCCTCTGCCTCATCCGCGCCCGTTGTCGCCAACAAGATATCGCGCTCCGTATCGCGGCTTGGAAAGCCCACATCAATCTGCAGAATAAACCGATCCAATTGCGCCTCTGGCAACGGATAGGTGCCCTCCTGCTCAATCGGGTTTTGCGTCGCCAAAACATGGAACGGCGCGGGCAAATCATATTCCACCCCCGCGATTGTCACCTGTCGTTCCTGCATCGCTTGCAACAGGGCGGATTGGGTTCGTGGCGAGGCACGGTTAATCTCGTCTGCCATCAACAACTGGCTAAACACAGGGCCTTTCAAAAACCGAAACGCCCGCGCCCCATCATCATTGCTCTCTAAAACTTCCGATCCCAGAATATCCGCTGGCATCAAATCTGGCGTAAATTGCACGCGGTTGGTGTTAAGCCCGAACACTGTCCCCAATGTGTCGACCAGCCGCGTTTTCGCCAACCCCGGCGCACCAACCAACAACGCATGGCCACCACACAACAGCGCAACCATCGCATTTTCAACAACTTGTTCCTGTCCGATGATCCGTTTGGCGATCCACGCGCGGGAATTCCCCAACAGAACCGAGGCTTTATCAACCTCCTCCGCCAAACTTGCCAATTCGCTTGCATTCTGGGACATGAACCATACCTTTTATCTGGGGCGCCAACAGGCCGTTGAAACCATTTAGAACCAATTAATGCGGCAAGGACAAATGACAAATCCGAAAGACAGTGAAATAATCGCTAAACCGAGTGCGGACAGCATAGCGCAATCCGTCTCGGCTGCATCGAAAAAGGGGCCACCGCCCGTGCATTTGTGGAATCCGCCATTTTGCGGCGATCTCGACATGCGTATCGCGCGCGATGGAACGTGGTTTTACCTCAACTCCCCGATCGGCCGCAAACCGCTGGTAAAGCTGTTTTCCAGCATCATTCGCAAAGACGGCGACGATTATTTCCTTGTCACACCAGTGGAAAAAGTCGGCATCATCGTGGATGACGCCCCCTTCGTTGCCATTGATTTCGAAGTAGAAAACGCTGGCCCCGATCAGACCCTAACCTTCACCACCAACGTGGACGATGAAGCCGTCGCAAGCTTTGAGCAGCCCATCCGCGTTGTGCGTGATCCAGAAACAGGCGAACCCAGCCCCTACATCCTGATCCGCACCAACCTAGAAGCCCTGATCGACCGCAAATCCTTCTACCGTTTGGTCGATCTGGGCGTTCACGAAGACCTAAAAGGCGAAAACTGGTTTGGCGTACGCTCAAACGGCGTGTTTTTCCCGATAATACCGTCAGCCGAGCTGGAGGGGTAAATGTACGAAACTGGCCACCTTCACCTCGTCTGCGGCCTCATTTGCGCGGGTAAATCTACGCTGTGCAATGCTTTGGCCGCACAACCGAACACTGTTCTTCTTAGCGAAGATCACTGGCTCAAAACGCTCTACGGTCCAGAAATGCAAACTGTGTCGGACTATGTGACCTATTCCAAACGCCTGCAAAATCTGCTCACATCCCACGTTGCAAACCTTCTGCAATCTGGCACCACTGTCGTGCTCGATTTCCCCGCAAACACGCTCAAACAGCGCAGCTGGCTCATGGCCGTGATCGAACAAGCAAACTGCCAGCATACTCTACACGTCTTGGATGTTCCGATTGAGGACTGCAAAACCCGTCTCTTCAAACGAAACGCTCAAAGAGCTCATCAGTTCACCGTTTCAGAAGAACAATTTGATCGGTTTTCAGCGCATTTCGTTGCGCCCAGCGCATCCGAAGGCTTCAACATAGAAACCCACCAACCCTAACATCACTCCGCCACCAAAACCTCACGCCAAGCATCGCCGCGCTGCGCCACAACAACACCAATCGCCAAAACCGCCGCGCCCAGTGCCTGCATCCAATCCCAACTGCCGCCCAGCGCCAGAACGATCAGCATCACATAAAACGGTGTCGCGTTCAGGTGAAACGACGCCATCCCGATCCCCAATTTTGCCACACCCAAAATCCAAAATATTTGACTAATCGCCAGCCCACAAAACGCGTAAATCAACAGCATCAACAGGCCGTAACCGTCCATCACACCAACTTTGGTGCCAGCCCAGCCAAACACCATAAACAGGCTCCACACGATCAAATTAAACCCCGTCGCCCCGACCAACGTGATCGTCGCCTGCCCCATATTGCTCATGCCTGGCAGGTTTTTCACTGCCGCCCGCGACGCCCATGCAAACACAAACGTCCCACAAATTCCGATAAACGCGCCCAGCCCAAATCGGCTGTCGGCCAGCGATGCACCCGATGCAACGATGCCCCCAACCAACACCAAAATCACCCCCAGCAAAAACGATCCCGTCAGCCGCCGTCCATCCAACACGACCTCTAGCATCACCGCTGCCACAGGCATCATCGCCGCCACCAACGCCGCCGTCACCGCATCCGTCAACGACTGCACCACCAGCAAAATCAACGTACCCGTGCCAAACCCGATGCCGCCAATCACCAACCCACGCCCCCAAGGCGCACGGCGTGCCTTCGCCAATCCATCCATGAACAGCCAAATCGGCACCAACAGCGCAGAACTCATCACAATGCGAACCGCGCTTAACGAAATCGGCTCCCAGCTTTGCAACAACACATCCGCCGCAGGAAATCCCATCGCAAACAGCACCATCGCCAGCACACAAACGCCGTGCCCACGCGCGGCATCACTGCCACCTACTGTCTCAGATTTTTCCAAATTATTGCCCAGTTCAATAAGACCCTGAACTTACATTCACGCCTCACAACGCACCCGTCGCGTCGCATTGCGACACCAAAGTCGCAAAACAACCCAAACTATTTTTTGTTTCTTAAATATCCAAATTCAGCTGCCGCAAAACGCGCAGCCCCATCAATCATGCCAAGGCCCATTCACCTTCACACCCACGTCTTCACCAATCGCATCCACCCGCTCAAACGTGTGCGCCCCAAACCGATCGCGCAATCCTTGGATCATGTTCGCCGTCGATGTTTCCGTGCGGCTGGCATTGTAATACGACATCGCCGCATACATCGCAGGCACCGCCAATCGCGCACTAACTGCCATCCCAACAACGCTCTGCAACGCCTCTGCGTTTTCCTGCATCAACGCTTTAAACTTTGGCGCAAAGAACAGCCGCCGTGCGCCGTCTTCCTCAAACGCCTCCGACATATCATCGAGCAAGACAGACCGAATGATACAGCCCGCACGCCAAACCCGTGCAATCGCCGCCAAATCCAGATCCCAGTCAAACGCGTCAGACGCCCTTCGCAACACTTCAAACCCTTGCGTGTACGCGCAAATCTTCGCGGCAATCATCGCCTTTTCCAACGCGGCAATACCGCCAGCACGATCCCCCGCATCGCCGCGATCCACCGCGCCAAACGCCGCCGCGCCCGCAACACGCCCTTCCAAATCAGCCGAGATGTTGCGCGCTTCAACCGCCGCCTGCATCATGCTGGCAGGCGCGCCCAAATGCAGCGCCTCGATCACCGACCAACGCCCCGTTCCCTTTTGCCCTGCCCGATCCAAAATCATATCCAGCATCGCGTTATCCGTTTTCGGATCATCCGCCCGCGCCACCTCGGCGGCAATTTCCACCAAATACGAATTTAGCGGCCCGCCCATCCAGCCGGCAAACACATCGCCCACGGCCTTGGCATCCATACCCCAACCATCGCGCATCACGCCGTAACTTTCTGCGATCATCTGCATGTCTGCGTATTCAATGCCGTTGTGCAGCATCTTGATGAAATGCCCCGATCCACCCGGCCCAAACCAATCGCAACACGGATCGTCTTCAAACTTTGCCGACGCATCCTGCAACGGCCCCTTAACCCGCGCCCAACTGTCCTTGGAACCACCCACCATAATCGCAGGCCCGTGGCGTGCACCCTCTGCGCCGCCCGAAATCCCCATGCCCAAAAACATCAGCCCCTTGGCCTCCAACTCCGCCACATACCGCTCTGTGTCTTTGTAGTAAGAATTGCCCAAATCCGCGATCAAATCGCCCTTATTCAGCAACGGCGACAACGCCCCGATCACACTATCGAGCGGCTTGCCTGAGGGCACCAAAACCAGCACTGAACGCGGGCTTGGCAAGCTGTTCACAAACGCCGCTTCATCGGCACAGGCAATCAAATCGCCCGTCAAATCAGCACCCGCCACTACGACCTCCTCGGATTTCGCCAATGTGCGATCCAACAGGCTGACTGAATGGCCCTCTTCGGCCAAATTCAACGCAAATTCGCGCCCCATAACGCCGATTCCGACCAAACCAATATGTGCCATTGCGAACTCCGTTTCTGTTTGCCCCATCTTTGCGCTCATCCGTAACTTGTCCAGCGCAAAACCTAACTTTCCGTAACGCAATGATTGACCCACAAGTGACCATTGCTTACAACACTTGCATGGGAGAGGTTCTTAAACTTAAACGCGGCGACCTGCGCGACGCGTTGATCGAATACGCTTTGCAAGCGACAAAGGACGGCCACATCGAGGTCATGTCTTTGCGCCAAGCTGCGCGTGATCTCGGGGTTTCTTCTGGCGCAGTCTATCGCCATTTTGCCGACAAAGACACGCTGCTCGCAGAAATTGTCAAAATCGGTTTCTTTGATCTGCGTGACAAATTCGTGACCATTCGCCCCGAAGGTGCAATCGCCAAATCACAGCAAAAGGCCATCGCGCGGTGCCGCGCCACCTGTCGCACCTACATAATGTTTGCGCATGAAAACAACGCGTTATGGCACATGATGTTTGGCCGTGTTGGCATGGCGTGCCGCGACGAGCTGATGCAAGATCCCGAACTCAGACGCTACACACCCTTTGATGTTGGTCGCGAATTGGGCCGCGATCTGCACCGCGTTGGCCTACTCGATCACGAGCCTGATATTTCCGACAACCGTTACATCTGGTCCGCGATCCACGGCGCCGCCGACCTTGCACAATCAGGCGCACGCCTTGATTCTGATCATTTGGATCAAGTGATCGAGGACACGGTCCAGCGCAATATGCGCATGCTCGGCATTGATCTTACCGTTATCGAAAACTGATATCGAAAACTGAGTTGCCGCGCGCACCGACCCGTGCAAAGTTACCCCCATGAAAACCATCGCCACCCTCCCCGACCTCGAAGCGCTCTATGATGATGCAGCGCCCGCCTCCCTGACCAAAGTCACCAAGGTCATCACGCCCCACTACCGCACGTGGATTGAGGCCTGCCGCTTTACCATCCTCTCCACGGTGGGCGAAGCAGGCACAGATGCCTCTCCGCGCGGCGATGATGGCCCTGTCGTACGCATCCAAGACCCGAAAACCATCCTCATGCCCGATTGGCGCGGCAACAACCGCCTCGACAGTTTGCGCAACATCGTCACCGATCCGCGCGTCTCGCTCATGTTCTTAATTCCGGGCGAAAAGAACGTGGTCCGCATCAACGGCACCGCCAAGCTGACGGCCGATCCCAGCGTAACGCAAACCTTCGCGCAAAAAGGCATGCACCCCAAAACCGTCATCGTCATCACGGTTGGCGAACTCTATTTCCAATGCGCCAAAGCAATCCTACGATCCCGCCTTTGGGACGGCGTGGATGACACGCTCAACATCCCCACCGCCGGTGATCTGCTAAAAGAAATGCAGGCGGATTTTGACGGGAAAACCTATGACGATGCCTATGTGACACGCGCAAAAGCGACGATGTGGGGATAGGCGCCTAAAACGACGTCCTGTAAACCACGGCAACGCTCAATAAATCGTCGGTAGGGCACTGGAAATTTATCTGATGTCTCGCTGGAGCAAGGCCGCAATACGTTTTGGTACTACATCCAAAGGCAACACACCTTTTTTGCGGGCATAGGGTAACACCCCTGCCATCGTTGGTGGCAAAAGCTGAAAGACCGCTCTCGAAACACGCCGCATACCCGGCTTTTCGCCTCTATGCAGCGTCGCAAACCCATAGAAAAGATCGTCGCCGTGGTTTTGCGTACCTTCAAAGAAGCAGGTGCCAAGGAAAAATGAAGGAGATCGTTTTGAATACATTAACGAGAACCCATCAGATGCTCGTGTAACGATGCCCGAAAATTCGCGCCCGTTGCGCCCGTAAATGGCCGTGTTGCTTTGAAACGTCGGCGCAACCTCATATCCCTTGCAGGTTCGCACATTTCCCACGGTCTTGACTTGCAACATAAGAACGACAGCATCTGTGTTGTTAGAAAATGCCAAGCGCCAAATAAGATGAAGCCCATCAGGCAACTGTGATTGTGGTACATTGCAATCCAACCCACCAATATTCATATCCAACGGAATTTCTTCTGCAGTTTGGGTCAGCGGCCCCCCAGAAACATGCGACATCGCCTTGGCAATCTGCTCTTTTGACAAAGGCTCGACATATATCCGCGCGTCTACGCCGAAGTACTCACACAACGACTTCAAAACAGCAGGTTTCGGAAAAGATTCTCCATTTAAAAACCGATTATATTGAACACGGTTGATATCGATATCTCGCGCTACAGCAGATACGTTTCCCCGTAACCCGCTTAGAATCCTAAGATTATTTCCAAAAACAAGAGAAATGCTCACACTGAAACCCCAATCACAATCAGTTGAAACAAATTTGTATCAAAAACGCCGAGTGGCGTCACGTTAATGTTCAATATTTCAGATAAATGTAACAGGTTTCCCAACCAGAAATTGGTAGTCCACGCCATGTATACGGTCTTACTCACCTATACGCGTCCTACATCAATACCCCTACATTGGTGTCGGTCGTCGGTGGGGGAATCTTGCATATGGACTTGTCGCCATAGAAACCTGTCCAGCAAATTCCTTCACCGGCACTTGTTCCTCAAAACCATTGCATTGTGATTGTGCCGCACTAGAGATTTGCAAGGATGTCACGGTCAAGAATTCTACAGAGAGCCTTGGTTAGAAGCGGTAATCTAGGTCTCAATGTCAGATTGAAACTCGATCTAAATCCATCCAAGTCATATCAATGCGCCTCGGCCCCTGCGCTTTATCCAGATGCCTCATTTCAATTGAAGTGACTCCTGACACAGATTTCTTTTTTCCCATTTGATTAAACCCAAATAGATTTTGAAATTACCAAAGGTGGATAAACCCATGGAATTTAATACGAGCAACTTGGTTCGCGTTCTGAATGCCTTGATGGATGCCGATATCAAATATGAAATGAACGGAATGGTCGGAAAAGTCAGAAACCTTGCTGGCACCGAACCCGATGAAATACACCAGCTCGATTGTTCTGGCTTCGTTGAATACGTGATTTTCAAAAGCACCGTCCACAACGTGAACATGCCCTCAGGAAGCAGACGACAAAGATCGTTCATTGAAAGAGGCCACACGGAAGTAGATTACGCGAGCAACGCCCCGCTGATCGACAACACCGTTCGCGTCGGATTTCGCGATGCCGAACACGAAGGGCACGGCAAAGAGCGGCATCGAACAAAGGCAGGGCACGTTTGGCTTGTTGTGAACGGCACAACATTCGAATCCACGTCACGTGGCGGGCGACGCAAAGGGCCAAAATGTTTTGAATGGAGCGCGCGCACCCGCCAAGCCGATCACTTCTTCACTTTAGGACCAGCCCCCAATTTCGCAGCGAGCTATGCCTTTCTGGCGCTCCAACAAAATGGATTCTCTTGGCTTGAATAGGCCCTAATGCGCTTCCGCCCAGTTCTTCCCTTGTCCCGCGTCCACAATCAACGGCACATCAATTTGCACGGCGGGCATCGCGGCCCCTTCCATCACGCCTTTCACAACCGCAATCGTTTCCTCAACTGCCGCCTCTGGTACTTCGAACAACAATTCATCATGCACCTGCAACAACATCCGCGCAGGCAAATGCGCGGTCGCCGCTGGCATTCTGATCATCGCACGGCGAATAACATCCGCCGCCGTTCCTTGGATCGGCGCATTGATCGCAGCGCGTTTTGAAAACCCGGCGTGCGGACCCTTGGCGTTAATCTCGGGGGTGTGGATTTTGCGCCCAAACAGCGTTTGCACAAACCCCTGTTCCTTAGCGAACGCCACCGTATCATCCATGTAGCCCCGAATGCCTGGAAAGCGTTCAAAATACTTATCAATAAACGCCTGCGCGTCCTTGCGGGGAATCCGCAAATTCCGCGCCAGCCCGAACCCTGAAATCCCGTAAATCACGCCAAAGTTAATCGCCTTGGCCTGCCTGCGCACATCAGGGGTCATCTCATCCAGCGGCACATCAAACATCTGGCTCGCGGTTAGCGCGTGAATATCAATCCCATCCGCAAACGCCTGTTTCAACTCAGGAATATTCGCAATATGCGCCAAAATCCGCAGCTCAATTTGGCTGTAATCGAGCGCAACTAACACATTGCCCTCATCCGCCACAAACGCCTCCCGAATTTTGCGTCCCTCTTCGGTGCGGATCGGAATATTCTGCAAATTCGGATCGGTTGAGGCCAACCGCCCCGTGCTCGCCCCCGCAATAGAATACGACGTGTGCACCCGCCCCGTATCGGCGTTAATATGGTTCTGCAACGCATCCGTATAGGTCGATTTCAGCTTAGACATCTGTCGCCAATCTAGCACTTTTCCAGGCAATTCGCTGCCCTCTGCCGCCAAATCTTCCAGCACATCCACACCCGTGGAATACGCACCCGTTTTGCCCTTTTTGCCGCCCTGCAACCCCATTTCATCGAACAGGATTTCACCCAACTGCTTGGGCGAACCCACATTAAACGAGCGTCCCGCCAGCGTGTGGATTTCATCTTCCAGCCCAGCCATCTTTTGCGCAAAATTATTCGACATGCGGGAAAGATGATCGCGGTCCACCTTGATCCCGTGCATTTCCATTGTCGCCAGCACCGGCACCAGCGGTTTCTCCAGCGTTTCATACACCGTCGTCACTTTGCTGACGTGCAACTTGGGCTTAAACATCTGCCACAATCGCAGCGTGATATCCGCATCCTCGGCGGCATATTTCACTGCCTCGTCAATCGGCACCATATCAAACGTCTTGGCCGATTTCCCCGTCCCCAGCAGCGTCTTAATGCTGATCGGTTTATGATCTAAATACCGCTCACTTAACGCGTCCATGCCGTGATTGTGCATCCCACCGTGCAGCGCGTACGACAGCAACATCGTGTCCTCAATCGGCCCAATCTCCACACCCTGCCGGCGCATAATCTTTAGATCATATTTCATGTTCTGGCCGATTTTCACAATCGCTTCGTCTTCCAAAACAGGTTTCAGCATCGCAATTGCCTCGGCAGCATCCATCTGCCCTTCGGCCAGCGCCGCACCGCCAAATAAATCGCCTTCGCCGTCTTTATGGGCTAGCGGAATGTAACAGGCCTCGCCCGCTTCCACGCTCAGACAAATCCCCACCAGATCAACGACCATTTCATCCAGACCCGTGGTTTCCGTGTCAAACGCAACCCAACCACGCTCGCGAATGCGATCAATCCAAACCTGCAACGCACCCGCGTCGCGCACGCATTCATATTTCTCTGCATCAAACCCAGCCACCGCAGCCGCCGCCAGTGGCGCCGCGCCCTCTGGCTCCTCAATGACAGGCGCATCCACACCCAGTTTTGCTGCAATCCGCTGCGTTAACGTGCGAAACTCCATCTCTGCCAAAAACGCCAAACAGATCTCTGGATCGGGGTCTTTCACTTCCATATCGGCGAAATCAACACCCTCCAGCGGCGTATCCAACCGCAATGTCACCAAATCGCGGCTCACCCGAATTTGATCCGCATTATCAATCAAGGATTGGCGGCGTTTGGGCTGTTTAATCTCGCCCGCGCGCTCCAACAACGTATCCAGATCACCATATTCGTTGATCAACAGCGCCGCCGTTTTTATCCCGATCCCAGGCGCACCTGGCACGTTATCCACGCTATCCCCCGCCAATGATTGCACATCAATCACGCGATCAGGCTTCACGCCAAACTTCTCTTCAACTTCCTCCACACCGATGCGCTTGTTCTTCATCGCATCGAGCATTTCGACCCCGCCGCCAACCAGCTGCATCAAATCTTTATCGGACGAAATCACCGTCACCCGCGCACCCGCATCGCGCGCCTGAATGGCCAGCGTCGCGATGATGTCATCCGCTTCAAAACCAACCGCTTCGATGCAGGATAAATTAAACGCTCGCGTCGCGTCGCGCGTCAGCGGAAACTGGGGTACCAAATCTTCGGGCGCAGGCGGGCGGTTCGCTTTATATTCTGGATATAGGTCAGATCGAAACGTCTTGCCCTTGGCATCAAAGATCACCGCACAATGGGTCGGCGCATCATGGCCTTTGTTATCCTCAACAAATTTATACAGCATGTTGCAAAAACCCGCGACCGCACCGACGGGAAGCCCATCCGACTTACGTGTAAGGGGTGGTAGCGCATGATACGCGCGAAAAATAAAACCCGAGCCATCTATTAAATGCAGATGGTGCCCTTTACCAATGTTGCTCACGTGCCTACCTCTAAGAAGAACCCAATTTGTCAGGTCCAGCCTAAATGAACGCCAAAGCCTTTGCGATAGCCATTTTATGTTTCACCGCCCCGTTTGGGGCAACGGCGCAAGAAACCTGCAATCTTGCGCCCGACAACCCCGAAAACTGCGCCCGCTTTGTCGGTTGCTTTAACGAGGGCGAAACTGTGATCTCAGGCACATCACGCGGCTGGGAAACGGGCACACTTTACGGTGAAACCCCCGAAGGTCTGACGTGTTCAGGCACATGGGAATTTGACGGCTTTGTCGAAAAAGGCGAAGGCAAGATCACCTGTAGCGATGGCGACAGCGTTGACATCAACTTCTTCACGCGCGGTGACACCACCCAAGCCATAACAGGGGTCGCGATAACCGAACAAGGCAAACGACTGCGACTTTGGGCCAGCCCCGACTTACCCGCATTTTTCAAAGAACAATTCCCAGACGCCGCGCATTCCGGATATCAATGCGGCGACGCATGGATGCCGATGCCCAAGATTTTCCCCGAAGCGCCAGCCGCCGTGCCCGCTGATTAGACCTGCCTGCTGATTAAATGGGCTTAATGCCCCGCGTCGGCACCGTCTTTGACCACAAACTTGCAATCGCAATACGGGCATTCCACCCAACCGTGTTCCGTAGGAATTTGCAGCCAAACACGCGGGTGCCCGCCCTCGCCGCCATCACAGGCCACACGGTAGCTGTCTACTTCTTTGGTCTCTGGTGCGTCCGTGCTCATATCCAAAACTCCGATGAATGGCGTTGTGTCTTATTTTCAGGAAAGCGGCGTATTTGCAAGACTGATCCGCGCAACATTTAACTGCGCTCCACCATCCGCCCTGTCGATGCACCACCCAAGATATGCACATGCAGATGGGGAACCTCTTGCACCCCGTGCTCGCCAGAATTTGAAATCATCCGATACCCGTCACCGCCATCAGGGCTCACGCCCAGCGCATCGCAAACTTTGCCGATAGTGCGGGTGAAATCCAAAACCTCTGCGTCCGAAGCGCTTGCCGCGAAATGGTCGAAATTCACATACGCCCCTTTCGGGATCACCAAAACATGTTCGGGCCGCGCAGGCTGAATATCGCGAAACGCCAAACAATGATCGGTTTCCATCACAGTTGTATTCGGAATTTCCCCGCGCAAAATTTTGGCAAAGATATTTTGATCATCATACTCATAGGCCATCTGCCAAATCCTTAATCTGCAAACAAGAAAGGCGTATGCGCAATTTCGCGGGCCTTATCTTCGGTGACATCCATAAACGCAGAAATCTGCATCGTGTTTTCTTCGGGTTCATTGCGATCCGAGATGGAATAGAAATTCGGATAATTCCGATCCCGTACCGCGTTGCTCTCATAGGCGAAATCCATGCGGATCGTCGGCACGATGCGTTTGATCGTGTCCTCCGAACTAGTTGGCCCCGCCAGCCCCGTTCGTATCGCATGACCGGGCAAATACTCGTCGTCAAAACTACAGGCCAACTCCAACATCCGCGTGGTGCAGCGATCCGAATAGAAATCCTCTAACAACTCCACATTTGCCGGGTCCGCACAGATCATCAGACGATCCGTGAAAGATCGCTCAAACAACAACCGCATCACCGCGCGTCTATGGCGCGCGCGTTTTTCCAATGTGCGCTCAATGCCGCCCATATCGGGCATCGCCGTGTCTTGTTCATCAAACAAATAGGCATAGCTGCGAATGCCCGTGGCCTGTTCGGCTGCATGCACCAGTCGTTTAGCCACATGCCACTTTTTACACACCACAATCAGCAATTCGCGTTCCCGCCCAATCGTGCTTTCCCGCTCCCAGAACCGCGTTGCAAACCGCCGCCCTTCGCGCCCCCGCGTTGTTAGGAACTTGTGCAAAACGCGCCCTTCGTTGGTCAGGTTCAGCTCCACATCGCCGCCAGAATACAGCCGCCCCAGTTTGTCCTTCAGATCATGCGCCTCAGCCGAGATTTTGCGCGCAAACAGGCTGTCTTGGGACAACAGGAAATCATATTGATCGTTAAAGAATGTCACCGGCATCCCGTAATCCGAAAACATCAGGAACGTCAGCGTGCGGTTTACGATTTCTTCTTTTGGCACCAAATGCAGCACGACGGTCTGGAAAAATGTCTCATCAGGGATCCACGTGGTTTTGAAAAACTTGATCACATCTTTGCGCTCTTGCACAAATTTCAAAACCGCCTCGACCGTGCGACGGCGCAAACACCACCACTGTGACCCGATCTTCATGCTCAACCCTTTGGGCACTTCGCGTTTTAGCCCCAGCGTTTTTTGCAGTTTGTAAGTGTTGTAAAACAGTGCTTTGTTTTCGCGTTCGTTGAAAAAATGTCGGTAATGCAACCGATCCTCTTTCATCCCCGTCTTGATCCAATCACTTTCGAAAAAGTCATTGCATTCAATGAAATCGACGTCGTTTTCATCCAGAAAACGGTGGGTATAAGACGCGGGCTTAATTGCCATGCAATCGCCTGACACCATGTAAAAATGGGTCGCATCGGGAAACGCATCGTTTGCTGCTTTCATCGCATTCAGCGACCCTTGCACCAACGACCATTCGCCCCACCCACAACTAACACGTTTGGCAAAAACAACATTCGGATTATCCCCGAGCGCCGTGGTGATCTGCGCATAGGCCGCGCTGTCAGCACTCGCATCAAAGTGGATCGCGATACAATCGCCCACAGATGTCAGGCCCTCGGCCTGTTGAATGATCGCTTCAGGGTCTTTGTGACACAAAAGAATATAGGCAATTTTTGCCATTGGTGCTGCCGCCCGCTTTTTGTACTGCTACCTCGTTACCCGTCTATCTTTAAAAATTGCCCCAATAAACACTTTTTCTTAGCAATCTGTTGTCTAAAAGGTAGATCATACGAACAGACCAAAGCGCAAAAGCGCGGCAAAGCAGGAGTAGAGAGTATGGGCTTACCAGGAACCTGGATGACCGAAAGCGAAAGCATGGCGTACCGCGTTGTGCCCAAATGTGCGTGTTCGACCATCGGGCAAATCATGTTCTACTCCGATCATGGCCGCTTTTTTGATGGCGATATCCACGACAGCACCGAAGGGTTGCACAAGTGGTCTCAGGAACATTCCCAAGGCCCGATCACGGATCGTGTCACGGCCCAAGACACCTATACATTCACCTGCGTGCGCAATCCCTACACTCGTATCTTGTCGTCCTTTTTTGATAAAATTTGCGGCATTCAGCGCAACGGTAAACGCTATCGCGGCAACCTTGTACCAAACATTATCCGCAAATATGGCGTAGAAGTTGAGGGCGATTTCGATCAAATCCAATCCTTCCGCCGCTTCCTTTTGTTTGCGCGCGACACCATCAAATACCGCCGCCCGATGGACCCAGATATCCACTGGTCCGCGATGGCAGGTCACGCGTCCACGCTGGTGATTAATGGTGGTAAATACGATAAAATTATCACAACCGAGAATTTCAAAGAGGGCATGAAAGACGTTTTGAAAAACATCGAGGTCAAACACGACGTCGATGTCGACAACATGCCCCGCTTTAACGAATCCGAAGGCCACGGCCCAAAACGCGCCCACCCAGTGGAGGATTACTTCGACGATCTGTCCATGCACATGGTCTATGAAATCTACAAACGCGATTTCAACCTGTTCAAATACGACGCAACAGACCCCAGCCGCAAAGAAGCGCTAAGCGAGCCCGACATGGAAGAAATCTACGCTAAATTGGGCGATAATTAGGGCTAGTTAATCTTCGAGAAAATACAAAAGCCGCGCTTATCAGTGCGGCTTTTTCTTTGCTTGCGTCGCCTAAAACCCATACCCAAACCGCGCCACGTCATCGGCGAACAGTTCGCCCACCAACGTGCGATCCCCGTCCGAATAATACCTCTGATACGCCCCGCGATCCGACCTGTTTTCATGTGGAACCAACCCCAACCGAACACCAATCGCATCTTCCAGAATTTCCACATCCTGCGCCAAATGCTCCAACCGAATGTACAAATTACACCGATCAACGCCCGTTTGATCACTCACGTACCGCGCCGCGCCATCATTCGCCATCATCGCTTGCGTTAAGCCGTCATTCAGAAACGGTGAAAACCCCACGCTTTTCGCAAGTGCCACATGGGGATGATCGAACGTCTGATCCTTCAGCCAGTGATAATAACTCACCATCCGATCCCAAGGATTGCGCACCAACGTAAAGACGAAATAGTTCTCCATCTGCGCCTGATCGACCAATCCATAGACATCCGCCAGCTTTGAATGTTTCCACAACCGCCCCGAGGTTTGCACATCCTTCAACCGCTTGCGCCGCTGCTTGGCCTTGGGCGTATCGCCCACCAGCACATCATCCTTCATCGCCTTGCCTTCCAACGCGAGCGCCAGCGACGTCCCTCCAGTTTTAGGGATATGCACGAAAATATACTTG
>Ga0233426_10000178_pt1 | contig 72847 bp, 69 predicted proteins | sample SI_118_April2016_6_FD_179875 | JGI IMG/M metagenome (GOLD analysis project Ga0233426, IMG submission 179875) | Seawater microbial communities from Saanich Inlet, British Columbia, Canada - SI_118_April2016_10_MG | ecosystem: Environmental > Aquatic > Marine > Inlet | place: Canada: British... | reverse complement strand
CGAACAGAGAAGTTAAGCCCATCTGCGCAGATGGTACTGCCTATTGGTGGGAGAGTATGTCGTCGCCTTCTTCAAAACCCTTTACAGAAATGTAAGGGGTTTTTTTATGCCTTTTTTTTAAGGTGTTATAATTTTTTAAAACCTTTACTTAACCTATTTATTCATTTTAGATTCGTAATTTAATTATGTTATTAGGATCATTAATAATTTTTAATTAATAGGGTTATGATTATACCAAAAGAAGAACGACTTAATGTTTTTACTCATGCAATGGGTATTTTTTTAAGTATTATGGGTACTGCTCATTTTTTTTATAATCAATCTTATAGCGAACCAAGAATCTTTCTCGCTTTGATTGTTTATTGTTTTTCATTGATATTCTTGTTTTCTTCATCTACCATTTACCATTCCGTTTCTGGTGATAAAAAATTATTTTGGCGTAAAATTGATCACATCGCTATCTTATTTTTAATTGCTGGGAGTTATACACCGGTAACGTTAACTGTTTTATACGAATCTTCAGGTATTTTAATTTTCAAAGGAGTTTGGTGTATCGTCCTTTTTGGAACCATTTTTAAAATATTCTATACCGGTCGTTTCGAAAAGATATCTTTATTGATGTATTTAGGGATGGGTTGGTTGGTTGTTTTGGATATTGATTCTGTAATTAATTCTTTTACATCATTAGCGTTAATATATTTGGCTCTAGGTGGTTTTTTCTACACAACGGGTGTTTATTTTTATTCCAATAAAACGATTAAAGAAACGCATGCCATTTGGCATGTTTTTGTTTTATTTGGTGCCCTATTTCATTTTTTAATGATTAATGAAATTTTAAGAGTTTATACAAACTAAAAAACCCTGCAGAAATTGGCTTCGCAGGGTTTTTAAAAACAAATAAACTAGGTTAAGTTCTAATATGTACTTTTATTTTTTAATATCTTTTTTGATACTGTAAATATGGTATATTTAAATCTTTAGCCCACTATGAGTTGTTATAACTGACTATGATAAATGCATAGTTGGTTGGTTTAATGTAATATCTCGCAAATTACTCTAAAGAAGAGCAGCAACTATTATTCCCGAAATGATAGCTATAAATTTCCTGCTGTTAAATACATGACCTGCGGAACTTTCAAAAAGAATTGTTGTAGATATATGAAACAGTATTCCAACTACTACTGCATCAATTATTTTGGTTATGGATTCAAAGTTTAATAGGTTTTCTTTAACTATTCCACCCATAGGAGTCATTGCAGCAAAAATAAATAGTGCTATAATTTTTTGAATTTTAGGAGTGTTAGTTTCCCATAAGAGTAAAGTCATTACAATTCCTATGGGTAATTTATGGATCATTATTCCTAATAATAGTTCCGGCTGATCGTTTAATGGCATACCCTCCATAAAGGCATGAATACATAAACTTATAATGAGTACCCAGGGCAGCTGGTTTGTTTTATTTGTGTGTGTATGACCATGTTCTGCTCCTTTAGAAAACAATTCAAGTAATATTTGAATGACAATACCTACCATGATCCATATTCCAGGATTTGAATTATTATCTTCGAATAAATTGGGCAATAAATTTATGACGATGATTGATAATAGAAACGAACCGCTAAAGGAGAGAATCAACTTTAATTCTGTCATTTTTTTTGGACGTAGAATTAATGCAATAGCAGCACCAAAATAAACTGCAATAAAGGGTAATAATAAGGATAGCTGCATAATATATATGAAGGTATCAATTCCCTTCGTTTATTGTGCAAAATTAAGCTATTTTTGACAGCAATTAAAAGGGGTATGAAAGGTAATTTTAAAATGTTGGCAAAAACATTCTACGGAATGGAAGGATTATTAGCTGAAGAGCTTAAAAATCTGGGGGCTCAAGAAGTTGAACAAGGTAATCGTATCGTTCATTTTGTTGGAGATAAAGGTTTTATGTATAAAGCTAATTTGAGTTTAAGAACGGCTTTGAAAATTTTAAAGCCTATTCATACTGCTCGAGTTACCAATGAGCATGAGCTTTATAATATGGTTTATGACTTCGATTGGATAAATTATTTAAGTCCTAAGAACTCTTTAGCAATTGACAGTGTTGTGTTTGGAGAAAATTTCACACATTCTCTTTATGTTTCTCAAAAAACTAAAGACGCAATAGTTGACCGATTTAGAGCAGATACTGGGAAACGCCCAGACGTTAATTTAGATTATCCAGATGTACGTATTAATGTACACATAGATAAAGATATTTGTACTATTTCTTTAGATAGTTCGGGAAGTTCTTTACATCACCGTGGCTATAGAACCGATACAAATATAGCACCCCTTAACGAGGTGTTAGCTGCAGGTATAATTTTACTGTCAGAGTGGGATCAAACTGTTGATTTTTTGGATCCTATGTGTGGTAGTGGAACCATTCTAATTGAGGCAGCAATGCTTGCCTGTAATATTCCTGCCAATATTAATAGAAAGGAATTTGCTTTTGAAAAATGGAATGATTGGGATGAAGAATTATTTTATAAAATTGAAGAAGCTCAAATAGGCAAAATACGTGGTTTGGCTGGAACAATTTCGGGTTTTGACAAAGCTCCTTCTGCTATTGAAAAAGCAAGAGAGAATATTAAAAATGCAAATTTGGAGGAATTTATTTCTATTGAAAAAAATAATTTCCTTTATTCTGAGAAAGAAACTGACCGTCCATTGCATATTGTTACCAATCCACCATACGGGGAACGATTAGAAGGCGACATGAATCTTTTTTATTCTGAAATAGGGGATACTTTAAAGCAAAAGTATTCCGATACTCAGTCTTGGATGATAAGTGCCAATATGGAAGCCTTAAAACACGTTGGTCTTCGTCCCTCTCGTAAAATAAAACTCTTTAATGGGAAATTAGAAACTAGACTTTCTCTTTTCTCTATCTATAAAGGAACCAAGAAAATTCATAAACTAAAAAAAGAAGAATGATGAATGTGAAAACAAAAGCCTTAATCTTTAATTTATTGTGTTTCGGATTTTTATTTCTAATTATAAAAACAATTATAGGCACGTTTCTTCAACTGTCATATATTCCTTTAATAGCCTTTTCAGGATTGTTGGCAAGTGTTTTCTCGCCAAAATTTCTAGTTGAAAAAGGTAAATTGTATGTCAAAATACCATTATTTAAAGATCCTCGGGAACTTTAGATTTTTTTAACCTAAACGGAAGCGAGTAAGTCAGAGTATAATTGAAACTTGCACCGAAATTATTTTCATCGGTTACTTTATTGAAACCAGGAACATGTAAGTTACCGAAATTGATAGGTTGTGGGTTTGTTATCATTCGATGCATCCTAAGACTGATTCCTAAAAAGAATTTTGAGTTGAGTTGAACTTTCGTTCCAAAAACAATTTCTATCCAACCAGAACTTAAAGTTTCTTTTTCACCGTTTGCAAACCCAGATGTAGTTCTTGGAGTATTCCAATAATGATGGGTTGTATAAACTAAATAATCGTTTAAAGTCTGGGTATGTATGCTTCTAGCATAACGAATTCCGAGATAAACATCGTTGTTCATTCCTGCCCAGTTTTTGTACATATTATAATCTACTCCAAGTTTGATATAGCTTCCGGTTGCTGTGAAATTTAATTCCTCGGCTTGTATTGTAGCTTTTTCATTTCCAATTTCAGTAGCAATATAAATGTTTTCTTTGATCTTAAGATCTGCTACAACTTCAAGACCTTGAAAGTTTGAGTCAAATTGGGAGCGTATAGGTTTATATAGATCAATTCCTGCACGAAGTGCATAGGTTTTAGGATCTTTTTTTAATTCTAAAACATTGCTTTCTTGAGCTACTGTAAACCAGCTCAAAAACAGCATGCTAATGATAAATAGCCAAGTGTGCTTGTTGTTCATTGGAAACAGTATCAATTAATATTTCAAAAGATTCAATCCATAAAGGTGCATTAATAGGATATGATATTACGTTCTCGTTTAATGTAAAATTAGCTCGATAACCACAAGCTCTATTTATGTATTCATCAAAGCGACCATAATTAAATTGTAGTGTATCGGAAACAGTTGAACTGACAGTGCTACTGGGTAGAACAAATGTATATTGAGTAAAAGCACTTTGAACCTTTAAGGGAAGCGCAAGAGAGTCTGAATTTATAGTCGTCAATGGATCTTCGTTTCCAACACCATAAACTATAATGTTATTAGCCGCCTTGTATTCATTTCTATTTTCCTTGTCAAACAAACGAACAACTAGTTGTGGTGTGCTGGGGGTTTCTATTAAACAGATATCATCTTTCTCGCATCCTACAATTAAACTGTAGATGAGAATCAGAAGGAAAGGAGCAATTTTAGTTTTCATCATATCTTTTTCAAAAGTACAACATTTTCTACATGATGAGTTTGGGGAAACATATCCACAGCTTGAGAGGCTACAACGTTGTATTTAACTTTCATTAAAGATAAATCCCTTGCTTGGGTTGCACTATTACAACTAACATATACGATGCTATCTGGGCTAAGTTCTAAAAGTTGATTAACAACATCTTTATGCATCCCATCGCGTGGTGGATCTGTTACAACAACCGAGGCTTTTCCATGTCGAGTTATAAAATCTTCTGTAAAAATTGCTTTCATATCTCCAGTCTCAAAAAATACATTGTCAATTTTATTATGAATAGCATTAGCCTTAGCAGCATTAATCGAATCGGGAACAACATCTACACCAACAACTTTTTTTGCTTTTTGAGCAATAAATTGAGCTATGGTTCCGGTTCCTGTATATAAATCATAGACCAATTCATCTCCTTGAAGATTTGCTAATTCTCGAACCACTTTATACAACTCATATGCTTGAAGTGAGTTTGTTTGATAAAAAGATTTAGCCGTTATTTTGAACTGCAATTCCTCCATAACTTCAGTTATGAAATCTGTTCCTCTGTAACATATTATTTCTTGATCATATATTGTATCATTAGCTTTTTCGTTAATTACATATTGTATAGAGGTAATGTCCGGAAATTTTTCTGCGACAGCATCAAGCAGTGGAACTAATAGTTTTTCATTTTTATTAAATATTTGAAGAACAATCATTACTTCTTTGGTAGAAGTTGTGCGGATCATTAAACTTCTTAGAAAACCAGCTTTGTTTTTTGGATCAAAAAAGGCTATTTCATTTTCAAGTGCATACGAGCGAATAAAATTTCTGATTTCATTTGAAGGGTCTGCTTGAAGATGACACTCATTAACGTCTACAATTTTGTCCCACATTCCGGGTTTATGGAACCCCAAAGCATTACGATTAATGTCAACACCTGATTCAACTTCTTCCTTCGTAAGCCATCTTTGATTTGAAAAAGAAAATTCCATTTTATTTCTATACCAATATGGATTTTCAACCGAAAGGATTGGTTCAAGCTCAGGAAGTTCTATTCCACCAATTCTTTTTAAATTCTCAGTGACTTCTTTTTGTTTAAAAATAAGCTGAGAATCATATTTCATGTGTTGCCATTTACAACCGCCACACACGCCAAAATGTTCGCAAACTGGTTCTGTTCTGTGTTCAGAATATTTATGAAATTTCACAATATTACCTTCGTAAAAACCTTTTCTTTTTTTGTAGGTGCTTATGTCTACCACATCTCCGGGCACTCCACTTGTTAAAAATATAATAGCTCCGTCATCTGTCTTAGCAACAGATTTACCTTTAGAAGCCGTATCAACGACCTTTACACCTTCGAATAGTTGGTTTTTATTGCGTCTTCCCATTAGACAAAAATAAGGTTTTATAAACTGTTTTGGCAACAGAATTATTCAACAAGATTTATTTTTTTTTATAAGATAAATTGTAAATTTGTGATGGATGATTTCTCTCCCCCAAAACAAGAAGGAATTTGTATTAAATAACGATTAAAACTTTAATATGGAATCTGTAAATCACAAAAATTCAAATTATTATTTAGATTTAGAAAAACAACACGGAGCTAAAGATTATCATCCACTTCCAGTTGTTCTTGCAAAAGGAGAAGGAGTATATTTATGGGATGTAGCGGGTAAGAAATATTACGATTTCTTGTCGGCATATTCAGCTGTAAACCAAGGACATTGCCATCCTAAGATTATTGATGCTCTTAAAAATCAAGCCTCAACATTAACATTAACTTCTAGGGCTTTTCATAACAACCGTTTAGGTGGGTACATGGAATACACTACCGACTATTTTGGTTTTGAAAGTCTATTGCCAATGAATACTGGTGCTGAAGGAGTAGAGACTGCAATTAAAATTACTAGAAAATGGGGACACACCGTTAAAGGGATACCTGAAGGACAGGCACAAATTGTAGTTTGTGATAATAACTTTCACGGGAGAACAACAACGATAATATCTTTCTCTTCAGATGCTGGCTCAAAAGATCATTTTGGTCCTCATACCGGAGGATTTATAAACATTCCGTACAATGATGTAGTGGCATTAGATAAAGTTTTACAAGAAAACCCAAATATTGCTGGCTTTTTAGTCGAACCAATTCAAGGTGAGGCAGGTGTTTACACACCGGACGACGATTTTATCGCAAAAGCAAAAGCTGTTTGCGAAAAACACAACGTGCTGCTAATTGCAGATGAAATTCAAACTGGAATTGGAAGAACAGGAGCCCTTTTAGCAGTATGTGGAAATTGTACTTGTGAGTCAAATTGCGAAAAACAAGAAGCTACTTATGTACGTCCTGATTTATTGATTTTAGGGAAAGCATTAAGTGGAGGAGTTTACCCAGTCTCTGCAGTGTTATCAGATCGAGCTATAATGGATGTCATTCAGCCGGGGCAACACGGAAGTACTTTTGGAGGTAATCCTCTTGGTGCTTCTGTAGCAAAGACTGCATTAGAGGTAATACGGGAAGAAAAATTAACTCAAAATGCTCGTAAATTAGGTAAAATTTTTAGAGCTAAAATGACCGAGTATATTTCGGGTAGTTCTATTGTTAATTTAGTTCGAGGACGAGGCTTGCTAAACGCCATATTAATCAATGATACTGAAGAAAGTAAAACCGCATGGAATATTTGTTTACGTCTTCGAGACCAAGGTTTATTAGCGAAACCTACCCATGGAAATATAATTCGGTTTGCACCTCCTTTAGTAATGACAGAAGAACAATTATTAGATTGCGTTGAAATAATCACTTCGGTTCTTCAAGAGTTTGAACCTTAATAAAAGAATTTAATGGGACGGTCTGTTTATTTTGACAATGCTGCAACAACTCCTCTTAGGAAGGAAGTTGTTGATGTAATGCATGATGTATTGTTGAATACTTTCGGAAATCCATCCTCAACACATTCTTTTGGGCGTTCTGCAAAAACACAAATAGAAACTGCTAGAAAAAGTATTGCTAAGCATTTTAATGTAAAACCTCAAGAGATTATTTTTACCTCTGGGGGAACTGAATCAGATAACATGTTTTTGCAGTGCGCAGTTCGTGATTTAGGAATACAAACGGTAATAACCTCTAAGATTGAGCATCATGCTATAATTCATGCTGTAGACTTTCTGGCAGAAAATAACTTAGCTCAGGTTATTTATGTTAAAACCAATTCTGATGGAATGGTAGATTACGAGGATCTAGACCGTTTGCTTGTTGCAGATGACTCAAAAAAACTAGTGAGTTTAATGCATATAAATAATGAAATAGGAAGTATACTTGACCTAAAACGTGTTTCTAATTCTTGTAAATCCCATAATGCATTGTTCCATACCGACGCCGTTCAGGGAGTTGGTCATTACAGCATTGATTTAGAAAAGGTACAAATTGATTTCTTGTCAGCAGCAGCCCATAAGTTTCATGGACCCAAAGGAGCTGGTTTTTCGTTTATTAGACAGAATTCAGGTTTGAATCCATTTATTATTGGTGGTTCCCAAGAAAGAGGTCTTCGTGCTGGAACAGAATCTGTCCATAATATTGTTGGAATGGCGAAGGCTTTGGAAATTGCTTATTCAAAATTAGAAGAAGAGCAAGGTTACATTAAAGACCTAAAGTCCTATGCTATAAGTCAATTGAAATCTTCCTTGCCAGGAATTCATTTTAACGGTTGTTGCTCAGATTTAGAACACAGTACTTTTACCTTAATTAATGTTGCTTTACCAGTTCAAAAAAGTAAAGCTGAATTACTTAATTTTCATTTAGACCTAAAAGGAATTTCATGTTCAAAAGGAAGTGCTTGTCAGTCAGGTAGCCTCAAAGGATCCCATGTGTTGGATCAAGTTTTACCTCAAGAACACAAATCAAAACCTTCCCTTCGTTTTTCATTTTCTATTTTCAACACAAAAGAAGAAATAGACTATTTGGTTGAAACACTTTGTTCCTTTATTGAAGAGTAATTTTTCTATTACTTAGGTTTCCTAAATATAGAAGTTTCGAAGGTACTTATGTTCCCCTGATTGTCTTCAACTGTTAATTTAAAATTAAGTTTAGCTTCTTTAAACACGAGATCTTCAAAATTGTAGATTATGGTTTTATTTTTAGGTTCGTGTTCTAGTAATATCCAGCGATCATTTATTGTACCTCTATATTTTTTGATCCCGGAGAAGTCATCTTCAATTTTTAATTTAAAAAAAGAATAATTACTAAGCCATTGATTTGGTTTAAAGTTAAGAGGTTTTATGGTTGGTCTAATACTATCCTTTGCAAGGAAATAAGTTCCAGGTATGCCACTTTTAGTAATAAGTTTTCCTTCTTTCAATTTTGAGAATACATACTCTGCTTTTCCTTTTTTATTTATTCGAGCAATACCCCAAGGGTTTGTTTTTGTGGAATCAATTTTTGGAGAATCAAACTCAATTGTAAAAGTATTTTGAATTGCATCTGAATTAGAACCTAAATACAAACTGTCTTGAGTTTCTTTAATTTCAAAATCAACTGGTTCAAAAAAGGTGTTTTTAGGTAAATAAACTTCTTTGTTTTTTAACTGAAAAAGATAATCTAACTCTGGTTTTACTATATTTTCTTTTTCAGTTTCATTAAATCTTTTGAACGGTTCTTCTTTTCCTTCGATGAAACTTTCCACAAAAGTTTTATTCCCATGATAATCCTCAAGCATTATTTCAAGTTGATACGAGCGACCCGTTTCGAAGTTTAGTATTCCGTTGGGAGCATTCTCAGGAATAAAGCTGAAATTATAAGGGAGGTTTCTAAACAGCTTTTGAATTCTAAAACCCTCTTCAACATAAGTTTTATAATCAATTAGCGTACTTATGTATTTACTGTCGTCGAAACTAATACGATCAAAAGTGTATTGTATCATTTCTTTTCCGTTTAGTCGAACTAAAACTTTATAAATACCATTCTTGTTATAACTTAGATCTTGACGATCGTACATTCGGATACCAATTCCTTTTGAGCCAAACCACTTTTGGTTTGAAGTTGTATACGTACTGTCATTTTTCCGAGTAATTCTAAGTTTTTTCTTTTTAATGCTTTTATCCTTTTCAAGATCATAAACAAATAAATCTTGAATTACCGGACGTTGAGTATCTTTAATGTCATACTTTAATCTTAATGGATTTAGGGGTAATTGTAATTCCGAATTACGTAGTTCAAAATGTAAATGAGGTCCAAGTGATCCCCCTGTATTTCCAGAGTATCCTATTACCTCACCTTGTTTAACAGTTAATTCATTGAGTTTATAATAGCTTTGGATTAAAAACCGTTCACTTTCATATTGCTTGTTTTTAATTATCTTTTCAATCCTAGGGGAGAAATTTTTCAAGTGTGCATACACCGAAGTGGTCCCGTCTGGATGATCAATATAAATTGCTTTTCCATATCCAGATACAGAAACTCTTATCCGGCGTATACTTCCATTCCGTACACTTCTTACTGGAAACCCTTGTCGTCCTTGCGTTTTAATATCTAAGCCGGCATGGAAATGACTTCCTCTAAGTTCCCCAAAATTACCAGAAAGAAGCAGTGGAATGTCCAAGGGCGGAACTGTTTTTTGCGCGCTAGTACTAATGGATATTAAAATAAGAAAAACTCCTAAGTAGTTTCTTGAAAATTTATTCATATTAGCTAAGATAAAAAATCCCTTTTTTAAGTATTTATTTTTTTAATTTTTTCTTCAAAAAACCTGTAGGGAAGTTGTTTTTGTTGATAAAGGTGTTTCTTTTTTGTATAAAACACTCCAAGATTTTAGCACTTGAGTTTCTATTTTCCAACCATTAAAAATGGATTTAATTTTGTGATGGAGTGATGTATATGAATAAAACAACCAGTTAAAAGCGCATTAACATTTGTTTAATCATGAAATAAGAATTTTAATATGTAAAAGGGAGTGACAATTATCCTAAATTAGTGTGATGAATTTGAAATATAAGCTACACCCATCCCGATTTGTGTATTGTTCTTTGGTTAACTTTATGTTTAACCCTGAGGATATATTTTTTTCATTTCGAGAAGAAGAAGGAATTACCTTTTTAGTATCTGAAGAAGTTGCTCGATTGAATAGTATATTATTTGAAGAAACGTGGGCATTAATATCAGTAGAGACTATAACATCTTTAAACTCAACAGGAATAACAGCTCATATTTCTGCTCTTCTTTCGAAACATAAGATACCCTGTAATATAGTAGCTGGATTTTATCACGATCATCTTTTAGTGCCTTACGACTCTGGTTCCGAAGCGGTACAAGTTTTAGAAGTTTAGTTTGATTTCTGAAACCTAAATGTTTTGTTAAATTTCAGAAATGAACTTCTTAAAAAGTATAGAATAGATTTAAAATTCATAGATTTGTGAAGTTAGGAGTTATGTGTCATTATGAGTCAAATAAATCAAAATGTTGAACTTCTTGAAAGAAACATAGTGTTGCTTTTAAATAAATTAGAAGAGAACCACTACGCTTTACAATCTTTAACTGAACAGTTGGAGGAGTCAAAAAATAAGCTAAACGATGTTTCAGAAGAGAATAAAACTCTAAAGAAAGCTCAAGCTTCCTTAGAAATGGCTAACGCATTACTCGGCAGTAACGAAAGTAATACAAAGACTAAAAATAAAATCAAGGCTCTAATAAAGCAAGTAGATGGTTGTATGAATCAACTACAAACTTTAGAGTAATTTTTTATGAGTGAATTGCTAAAAATAAAGTTAACTATTGCAGATCGAGTCTATCCTTTGACGGTGGCACCCGACCAAGAGGAGTCTCTAAGAAAATCTGCAAAGAAAATTGAAGCAATGATCAAACAGTTGGAACAAAACTACGCAGTTAGGGACAAACAAGATGTCTTAGCTATGTGTGCTTTACAATATGCAACCCAACTAGAACAAAAGAGTACTACTGAAATAGAGGATAATACCACAGATGATCAAAAAATCACCCATTTAATTGAAATGATTGAGAATCACATGGCTACCTTTTAATACGTTCTTTAAAATAAATAATACACTACTGCCTGTATTAGTTTAAATTTTTGATAAACTCAACGATCTTATTTTTATAAGAGGTGAGTCCATATTGTAAAAGCAAGCTGTCTTTGAACAGATCCTTGATCAGTTGGTTAGCCGCAAACCTTTTTTTACGGAGTTTATACAAACCTCTAAGCTAGTACAGGCTTTTTTTATAAATAAAAACCAACTATGACAACAACAATATATTTAATACTAACAGCAGTTGCAGGACTTGTTTTGGGTCTGATAATCATGCAGATTATTCAGAAGAAAAAGTCTTCTTCAATAATCAAGAAAAGTGAGCAACAAGCCAGAAGAATCATCAAAAAGTCCCATCAAGAATCTGATAGGATTAAGAAAGAAAAGATGCTTCAGGCTAAAGAACGTTTTATTGAATTAAAATTAGATCACGAAAAGGTTATCAATCAAAGAGAGAAAAAAATAAATGAGATTGAAAACCAAGTACGTGAAAAAGAAAAAAATTTAAACAAAGAATTACAGCGAAATAAAGATTTAAATAGAAGTTTTGAGCAAAAATCTTCTAATCTAGATCAACGCATTCAAAAGTTTGATCGTAAAAGCCAATCTTTGGATGAAGCAGAAAAAAAATATCAAATAAAACTAGAGGAGATTTCTGGGCTAACTGCAGAAGAAGCTAAAAAAGAATTGATTACATCTTTAGAAGATAAGGCAAAAACAGATGCAATGTCTTTCATTCAAAATTCAATAGAAGAAGCTAAATTATCAGCAGAGCAAGAGGCTAAGAAAATCATTATTGGAACAATTCAACGTATTGGAACAGAAGAAGCAGTTGAAAATTGTGTTTCTGTTTTTAACTTAGAATCTGATGATGTAAAAGGACGAATTATTGGCCGAGAGGGACGAAATATTAGAGCGATAGAAGCAGCTACTGGAGTTGAGATTATTGTAGATGACACTCCTGAAGCGATTATATTATCTTGTTTTGATCCCGTAAGAAGAGAGATAGCAAGATTATCTTTACATCGTTTGGTTACAGATGGTAGAATTCATCCTGCTCGAATTGAAGAGGTTGTAAACAAAACATCAAAGCAAATTGAAAACGAAATTGCAGAAGTAGGAAAGCGAACTGTAATTGATTTAGGAATTCATGGATTAAATCCAGCATTAATTAAGATTATCGGTCGAATGAAATACCGTTCATCTTATGGTCAGAATTTACTTCAGCATTCTCGAGAGGTTGCAAAGCTTTGCGGTGTTATGGCTTCTGAATTAGGTTTAAATCCTAAATTAGCTAAACGCGCTGGATTACTTCACGATATTGGGAAAGTGCCAGAGGAGGAGTCTGAGCTACCTCACGCTATTCTTGGAATGCAGTGGGCTGAAAAATATGGAGAGAAACCAGATGTGTGTAATGCAATTGGAGCTCACCATGACGAAGTAGAAATGACCTCTTTACTTTCTCCAATTATCCAAGTTTGTGATGCTATTTCGGGCGCAAGACCAGGCGCACGTCGTCAAGTATTAGATAGTTATATTCAGCGCCTTAAAGACCTTGAAGAAATAGCTTTGGACTTCAATGGAGTCAGCAAGGCGTATGCTATTCAGGCTGGGAGAGAATTACGCGTTATTGTTGAAAGTGAAAAAGTATCTGACAACAATGCAGCTGAATTATCATTCCAAATTTCACAGAAAATTCAAACTGATATGACTTATCCAGGTCAGGTTAAGGTAACTGTAATTCGAGAAACAAGGGCAGTAAATGTTGCTAAATAAGCTTTAATTATCCAATTAAAATATTATAAAGTAATCCTGCACATGCTGCTCCAGCTAAAGGTCCAAACACGGGAATCCATGCATAAGACCAGTCTGCATCTTTGTTTTTTCTTGGTAGCATTTGGTAGAGGATACGTGGCCCCAGGTCTCTAGTTGGATTAATGGCATAACCGGTTGTTCCTCCAAGACTCATACCAATTACCCATACTAGAATGGCAACAGGTAATGCATCTAAAGAGCCTATTCCAAAGTTTTGAATGTCCATCCCTTCGATTTCTATATTCGGTGAAACGATAAAGAATATTCCAAATACAAGCATAAAGGTTCCGATGAATTCACTAAAGAAATTGTTTTTGAAGTTACGAATCGCAGGTCCTGTACAAAATGTACTTTTCACTACACCTTCATCTTTTGTTACTCTGTAATGATCGATATAAAGAATATAAGAAAGCCAGCTTCCGAGCATTGCACCTAATAATTGGGCTAAAAAGTAAGAAGGTAAAAGTGACCATGAGAACTTTCCAATTACAGCTAATCCTAAAGTAACTGCAGGGTTTAAATGGGCTCCACTGAATTGTCCTGTTATATATGCGCCAACAAAAACTGCAAATCCCCAAGAGGTTGTAATCAATACCCAGGTAGTTTGGCCCTCGGCAATTGTGTCTTTTAGATTTACATTTGCTACAACGCCTGCCCCTAAAAATAAAAGGATAGCAGTTCCAATAAATTCAGCAATAAAAGGTGTCATCATAATAATAAGTTTATTTAAACGTAAATTTCGTGAAAGAAAAATTCATAAGAACAATAATGTAAAAACTTTTATTGAATTCTTTTGTTAACTATTACTTTTTAAGTGATTAATTTTCCCTCACTATCCCAGGTTGCGGTATCGTTTCTTTTATCGTGGTCTATGCATTTAGTAATCCATTCCGGATCGTATTCTAAACTATGATCATCTAGAACTTGTTGTGGAACACCGTCTCATACATTTGGAATATTCCCCGCATACCCAAGTTCTTTAATTCCACCTCCAGCTCCAGACCCTACAATTACAACATCATATATTTTTGAAGATTCAATTATTTGCATGGCTGTTTGTGTATTATGAGTTTATAAAGTTGTTTACTTCAATGTTTTTATTTTCACCATTTTGATACTTCATATAGGTGAAGCCTTTGTGAATAGAACTTGAACCAACTCTCCCTTTCTTATCAAGAGCAATGTATGCTACTTGAAAATCAACATACTCTCCTTGTTTTCTTATTATTCGTTGAATAGCTTCGTCACAGGCATCTTGTGGTGAATAACCTTGACGCATGAGTTCTACAATTAAAAAACTACCTACTGTTTTGACAATTTCTTCCCCCATTCCTGTTGCTACTGCTCCACCAATTTCATTGTCAACATATAATCCTGATCCAATAATAGGGGAGTCACCGACACGTCCTTTCATTTTATATGACAGACCACTTGTGCTGCAAGCTCCAGCAATATCTCCTTTTTTATCCATACACAAAACGCCAATGGTATCGTGATTTTCGATGTTGATTATAGGTTTGTATTTTGAATTTTTAGACCATTCCAACCAACTCTCTTTAGATTCCTCTGTAAGTAGATTTGTTTGTTTATAGCCTAGTGATTTTGCAAAAGATTCAGCTCCTTCAGCTGCTAAGATGACGTGCGGTGTTTTTTCCATTACATCTCTAGCTAAAGCAGCTACATGAACAATGTTTTGAACTGCAACGACTGACCCACAATCTCCTTTATGATCCATAACACAAGCATCGAGAGTAACATTACCTTCCCGATCAGGTGCTCCGCCATAGCCTACGGTTGTGTTTTTATCATTTAATTCTTCAACTTCAGCTGCCTTTATAGCTGAGCTGAGTGCATCTAAATCTGATTCTAAAGCTTTCCCTGCTACAGCATTAGCTTTTACAAAATTCCAAGTACATATAGATATTGGACCTTTTACGTTTTTTATAACATCTGGGGAATTTTGTTTGTTAGACGCCGAAAGTGCTTTAGGCACTATCAATGTTGCTAGACTTCCAATAAATGTTTTTCCTAAAAAAGACCTTCTTTTCATGATTATTTTTATTGAAAATATGAAATTTAAAGAGATTATGCGTTTTTTTAGTTAAATAGTTGTGGATTTTATATAATATAGTCTGAATTTGTAAGAATATTAAAATTATGAATATTGAAGTTTGTGTTACTAGTTTTGAAGATGCTTTAAAAGCACAATTTCTAGGAGCAAATCGAGTTGAAGTATGTACAGAATTGTCTGTTGGTGGGGTAACACCATCCCTAGGTTTGATAGAACAGATTCTTGCTGAACTTAAAATTCCAATTCATGTTTTAATTCGACCACGAAGTGGCGATTTCAATTACACTTCAAAAGAATACGATCTTATTTTAAAAGATATGTATCGTTTTAAAGAAATTGGAGTCACTGGTTTAGTGGTTGGTATAACCGATTCCAATCATAATCTACCGCTAGGTAAGTTAAAAGAAATACGATCTGTTGCTGGGTCAACTTCTTTAACTTTTCATCGTGCTTTTGATGTGGTTAAAAATCCATCAGAGGCTCTAGAACAACTAATTGATGTTGGTTTCAATACAATTTTGACAGCTGGTCAAAAAGAACATGCTGCTGATGGATTTGAATTGCTTAAACAATTGAAATCATTGTCTAATGGAGCTCTAGATATTATGCCAGGGGGTGGAATAAGCCATTTAAATTGTGCCCTTTTTACAGATCCAAAATTTGATTGGATTCATCTTTCAGCCAAAAAAGAGATTCCAAAAGATTTTATAAAGGTTATAGAGTTATCTTTTTTAAAACAGACTCAATATCAGTTGGATGATGAGAAATTAAAAAAAATAATTAGTCATTATAAATAATTTATAGTTAAAAGTTTAATTCAAATGAAATACATAAGCTTACTTTTTTTTTTACTTTATTTTTGTGATTTAAGTTCACAAAATTTTGATTTATACGAGCATGGGTTTTTTGTTTTTGAAAAAGATACTCTTAAATATAGACTTTTAAAACCCTTGAATTATAACCCTAATCAACAATACCCTGTTCATCTGTTTTTGCATGGCTCTGGAGAAAGAGGTGCTGATAATATTTCACAGCTTAAGCATGGAGGAGCACTTTTTTTAGAACCTAAAAACAGAGTGAAGTATAATTCCTGGGTACTTTTTCCACAATGTCCAGAAAATGATAGATGGCCTAACTTAAAATCTGATTCTTGGGATATAACGTTTACTGATGAACTTACTGAATCAAATAAAAGTTTGGGATTAGTCATCCGTTTAATGGATGAGTTCATTCAAAAGAAGCAAGTTGACAAAAATAGAGTTTATGTTAGTGGTTTGTCTATGGGTGCTATGGGAACTTTTGAGGTTTTATATAGGAGACCCAATATGTTTGCTGCTGCGACTCCTATTTGTGGAAATGGAAGTACAAAATTTGTTGATCAATACGCTGATAAAGTACCCTTATGGGTTTTTCATGGATCTAATGATAAAGTTGTAAGTCCTAAACGAACCTTAGATCTTGTAAAAGCCATAAAAAAGGCAGGAGGAAATCCTAGGATGACTATATATGAAAATATTGATCATATTAGTTGGGATTTTGCATTCGCTGAGGAAGATTTTTTGAAATGGATATATTCTAAAACGAAACAAAATGAAAATTAAGCAAATTACTACGATATTATTTTAAAAGCTTTAAAGTAAATTTGCTCTAGTTTTATTCACCCCTATATTTAAAAAAAATATTTGCCCAAATAATTTTTGAAAGCGCATTTATGTAGGGACCTAATATTAAAAGAATAGCACAAATTGCAATAAAGGTTGCTTTAAAAGAAAATACGTTTGTAATCCAATTGGATATAATGGAAGTAGCTACCATAATAGCTACTCCTATTCCATAAGAAATGTACATGGATCCAAAATAAAAACTAGGCTCTAAGCTATAATTTAAATTACAATGTTCGCATTTTGACCTTACCTTTGTAAAGCTAGAGAAATTGTAAACAGGTTTTTCTAAAAATTTTCCCTTGTGACATTGTGGACATCGAATTGGGAGTATGCTGTTTAGTTTATTTCCTTTCTTAAATATCATAAGATTAATTTACCCAAAAATAAAACCTTTCATGATAATTTATAATATATTTTAAAGAGATTCTTACTATATATTTTATATTTAAATATTATAAAAATTAAACCAATGTCACTCGAAAATTATAGAATTAATTCCTTAAACGAGTATAGAGGGTCCCAGCAATATGCTATAAAAAACCCCGAAGAATTTTGGAAAGACATTGCAAATACTTTCGAGTGGAAAACTCCGTTTGATAACGTCTTAAATTACAATTGGACTGATACACCTTCGACTGAATGGTTTAAAGGAGGAAAATTAAATATTACAGAAAATTGTTTAGATCGCCATGTCAAAGAAAATCCTGATAAGCTTGCTCTTATATGGGAGCCTAACGAACCTGGCGATAAATCAGTTAATTACAGCTATAAAGAATTGCTTGAAGCAGTTTGTAAGTTTGCAAACGGCTTAAAAAACCAAGGGATATCAAAAGGGGATCGGGTTTGTATCTACTTACCGATGGTTCCAGAATTAACAATTGCAGTTCTCGCTTGTGCTCGAATTGGAGCTATTCATACCGTAGTTTTTGCAGGATTTTCTTCAGCTGCACTTGCTGCTAGAATTCAAGATTCAGGTTCTAAATGCTTAATAACAGCCGATGGAGCTTTTAGAGGTGACAAGACCGTTCCTCTGAAAGATATAGCTGATGATGCATTAAAGTCTTGCGATACAATAAAAAAATGTATTGTATTACAACGAACTTTTGAATCGATCAGCTGGAGTAATCGTATGGATGTTTGGTGGCATGACTTTGTAGATGGATTATCTACAAATTGCACCCCCGAAATTATGGATTCTGAAGATGTTTTATTTATTTTATATACCTCTGGTTCTACTGGAAAACCCAAGGGAATGGTTCATACTTGCGGAGGTTACATGGTGTATACTGCTTACAGTTTTATGAACGTATTTCAGACTGCTCCAGAAGATATTTTTTGGTGTACTGCAGATATAGGCTGGATAACAGGACATAGTTATATGGTTTACGGACCCCTTGCTTGTGGAGCAACAACGTTACATTTTGAAGGGGTTCCTTCGTATCCTAAATGGGATCGATTTTGGGAAATCTGTGAAAAACACAAAGTAAATCAGTTTTATACAGCTCCAACAGCAATTCGAGCTTTAGCGAAACATCCAGTGTCTCATGTAACCAACCATGATCTAAGTACTTTAAAAACCTTAGGGTCCGTTGGTGAACCTATAAATGAAGAAGCTTGGAAATGGTATAATACCCATGTAGGAAAAAATAAACTTCCTATTGTAGATACTTGGTGGCAAACGGAAACAGGAGGTATTTTAATTTCAAATTTATCAGGGGTGACTCCACACAAACCTACTTATGCAACGCTTCCTTTACCTGGAATTCAAGCGGCTTTGGTTAATGATAAAGGAGTACCACAAATGGAAAAGCAAGCAGAGGGTATATTGACTGTTAATTATCCTTGGCCTTCTATTGCACGAACTATTTGGCAAGATCATGATCGTTATCAAGAGGTTTATTTTTCTGCTTTTCCGGGCCGATATTTCCCTGGAGATGGTGCTTTAAGAGATGAAGATGGGAACTACAGAATAACAGGAAGAGTTGATGATGTTGTTATTGTATCTGGTCATAATTTAGGAACTGCACCAATTGAAAACAGTATAAATGAACACCCTGAAGTTGTAGAAAGTGCTGTCGTTGGATATCCTCATGACCTAAAGGGGAATGCTTTAATTGCCTATATAATTCTATATCAAAATACTGAGAATACCGAGAATTTAATAAAGGAAATAAGACAATTAATTTCTGATACAATCGGACCCATTGCAAAGCCAGACCGAATTATGGTTGTTAGTGGATTGCCAAAAACTAGAAGTGGAAAAATAATGAGAAGAATATTGAGAAAATTAGCCTCCTATGAATTTGATCAATTAGGAGATGTTTCAACTTTGTTAAATCCTGAAATAGTTGAGGAAATAAAAACAACACTTATTAATTGAAAAATATAATAACCGCTCCAAGTGCAGTGAAAAATAATATGATTTTACGATAAGTATTTTCTTTTATTTTCTTGACTAAATTAATTCCAACTAGAAGACCCAACAATAAAACAGGAATTAGTGTTAAACTAATTTTAATTGAATTTAAGTTAATGGTTTCCCAGACGAAAATGTGAAAGGGTAGTTTAAAAATGTTTATTATGAAAAACAACCATGCTGCTGTTCCTATAAATTCATTTTTAGGAAGTTTTTGAGCTAGAAAATATATGTTCGCAAATGCACCTGCTAAATTACCTATCATGGTTGTAAACCCAGCTGTAATTCCGAGTAAACCAGCAAAACTCCAGTGGGTAGGTATTTTTTTGTTTTTCTGTAAATCCCAATAATACATGACAATAACAGAAATTAGGATGATAATAGCCATCCCAATTCGAAAACTTTCCTCGTTTATACTATATCCATAAAACACTCCTAATAATACTCCAGCCATGGTCCACGGGATCATCTTCAGTATATAGGACCATTGAGTAAAACGATTGTAATACACAATAGCAAAAATATCTCCAACTATAAGTAAAGGCATAATGATCCCTGTTGATGCTCTAGCTCCATAGCTAATAACGAGAAGTGTTACAATAAGAGCAGCAATTCCTTTAATACCGGATTTAGAAATTCCCAGAAACATAGCAGCAATAGCAGCTAGGTAAAAACTTGGGTGTGAGATGATTTCTGAAAAAGAGGAAGTTTCGATGCTGATTTTTTTTCAAAATTAGGTTTTTATATTGGTTTTATAAGGATAAAATATAGCGGGTTATTTTAAGTCTGCTTTGTATTTTTAACCATCTTTGCAAAAATTTTTTGCTTGAAAAATCTATCAGAGGCTATTCGGTTTATGTTACTAAGTACTTTAGCATTTGCATTAATGAATGCCATAATCAAAGAACTCAATCATTATTCGCCTTTTCAACTTGTTTTTTTTAGATCTATCTGATCCTTGTTTTTCACTACTATTTTTTTGAAATACAATAAGATATCATTTAGAGGAAATAAAATGCCATTACTTATTTATAGGGGGCTCGTTGGAGTGACTTCTATGATTTTATTCTTTGCTTCGGTTCAATTTATTTCAGTGGGTTCTGCCGTAACCCTTCGTTATGTAGCTCCATTATTTGCAGCCATATTAGCTGTTATTTTTCTTAAAGAAAAAATACTCCCTTTACAGTGGTTTTTCTTTATAATTGCTTTTATTGGAGTAGTTTTAATCAAAGATTTTGATTCTACTTCTTCAAAAGTAGGAGTCGCCTTTGCGATTGGTGCTGCTTTTTTTAGTTCCATAGTTTATATATTGATTAGTAAAATTGGACACCAAGACCATCCTGTAATTGTAGTACACTATTTCATGGGGATAGCTACGATAGTAGGAGGAATAGGAACCTTATTTTATTGGATTAAACCAGTAGATTTAGTCGATTGGATGTTGTTATTTTCTCTAGGAATTTTCGGGTATTTTGGTCAGTTATTCATGACTAAAGCTTTTCAGTTTGGACAAGCTTATATGATTGCTCCTTTTAAGTATGTAGAGGTAGTATTTACACTCTCTTTAGGTATCTTCTATTTTCAAGAAGTGTATACTTTTTGGAATTTATTAGGGACAGCACTTGTAATTATTAGCCTTTCATTAAACGTTATTTATAAGAGCCGAAAGGGTTAGTCAGTTTTTTAGAATAATTTGCTTACCTTAAACTTCAAATTTTAAGCTTTTTGATATGAAAGATTTGAAATACTTATTTGCTTACAGTATCCCTTTATCGACTCTTTTGTCCATATACTTTCTAGGGATATATTCTTATGGATCTGTATTTTATGCATTTATAATCATCCCTTTGTTAGAAGTTTTAGTTCAAAGTCCAGAACATGAATTAGCAGACGAAGATAAGTCTAGCCGACTTAAAAACATCCTTTTTGACGTTATGTTGTATGGGAATCTTCCTCTTGTTTTTGGAATTTTAGGGTATGGGTTTTATGTTATCTCTTTAGGAGAATTAACTACCTCAGAGCAAATTGGTTTGGTTCTTTCCTTGGGGATTTTATTAGCAACCAATGGAATAAATGTTGCTCATGAATTAGGGCACAGAAAAACAAGAATTGAACAAACAATGTCCAAGCTTTTGCTGATGCCATGTTTGTATATGCATTTTTATTTAGAGCATAATTTTGGACATCATAAGAAAGTTGCAACCTCTGAAGATCCAGCAACTTCTCGTTACAATCAGGTCTTATACCATTTTTGGTTTACTTCGGTTATGAGGCAATACTTTAGTGCTTGGAATATTCAGATTCATTTATTGAAATCTGCAAACAAATCATTTTTGTCTTTGAAAAACGAAATGTTTTTCTATATTTTATTTCAAGGATTGTATTTAGCTTCATTGTACTTCTTATTTGGTTTTGAAACTATGATTTTTGGTATATCAGTTGGTGTGCTTTCCTTCCTTTTTCTTGAGACCATCAACTATATAGAGCATTATGGGCTTTTGAGAAGTAAAACAGAAACAGGACGTTATGAGCGAGTTCAAACGATACATTCTTGGAACTCTAATCATCTAATTGGTAGAATAGTTTTGTACGAGCTAACTCGACACAGTGATCATCATTACAAGGCGTCCAAGAAGTATCAAATTTTAGAACACAAACGGGAAAGCCCTCAACTTCCTTTTGGTTATCCTACGAGTATTTTAATTTCACTGGTTCCTCCGTTGTGGTTTAAGTTGATGAACCCTAGAGTTCCTAGATCAATGCTTCCACAGTAGCTGAAATTTTTTAAGAAAATTCTTTTTCAAACTCCATAACCTTTTCTACCATTTTAGTAGATCCACAAACAAAAGGGGCCCTCTGATGGAGCTCTTCTGGTTTTAATTCTAATATTCTGTTTTTACCATCCGTTGCAATACCTCCAGCTTGTTCCGTCAAAAAAGCTATGGGATTACATTCATATAAAAGACGGAGTTTTCCAAACGTGTTCTTACTTGATTTAGGGTATAGATAAATTCCACCTTTTATCAAATTTCTATGAAAATCTGAAACTAAAGACCCTATGTAGCGAGCTGTATATGGACGATCTCCAGAATTTTATTGACAATATTTTATGTATTTTTTAATCCCCTCTGTGAAGTAATTATAATTTCCTTCGTTTATGGAGTAAATAGCTCCCGATTCAGGGAATCTCATGTTTGGATGCGAAAGATAAAAGGTTCCTAAAGATGGATTTAATGTAAATCCATTTACTCCGTGACCAGTTGTGTATACTAGCATAGTTGAGGTTCCGTAAACAATGTATCCTGCGGCAACTTGTTCGGTTCCTTCTTGAAGAAAATCATCTATGGTAACAGGGCTGCCTGTTGGAGTTTTTCTTCTATATACAGAAAAAATAGTACCAACAGAAACATTTACATCAATATTACTAGACCCATCAAGAGGGTCAATTAGCACAACATATTTATTCTCGTTGTTGTTTTCAGCACCGTTGATGCTTACAAAATCATCTTCTTCCTCAGAGGCTAAACCACATATAATTTCTCTGTTAGTAAGGGCTTTTATAAAAACGTCATTTGCAAATACATCCAGTTTTTGTTGTGACTCCCCAGAATGATTTAACTCTCCACCTTGTCCGACAATATCAACTAGACCAGCCTGATTTACTTTGTGATTAACAACTTTTGCTGCAAGACGAATCGCATTTATTAACCTTGAAAGCTCTCCGGTAGAATAAACAAATTCTTTTTGATTTTCAATAATAAATTCACCTAGGGTTTGAAATTTTGGCTGTGTCATTTTTTGATATTATGAAGTTGATATTTTTTTGGTAAAAAAAACTTCTAATAAAATCAAAACATTCTAAAGGTATTTCTATTTAGAGATATTTATTATAATTCCAATAACACCATTGTTTTCTTATATATTTATCAATAAATCTTATAAAATTGTTGTTAGTCAACTTTATGTTTTACTAAATTAGCCCTTTAATTATTAGCCTGTTCACAAGATAAAAAAATCATGTTATTAACTATAGAAAAATAAACTTATGTCACAAAAGATTGAACACGTTAAATGTCTAATTATAGGCTCTGGACCAGCAGGTTATACAGCGGCAATTTATGCGGCACGTGCAAATATGTTTCCTGTTTTATATCAAGGATCTCAGCCAGGTGGTCAACTGACTACTACGAATGAAGTAGAGAATTTTCCTGGATATCCAAATGGAATAACTGGACCCGCAATGATGATCGAATTACAAGAACAAGCGCAACGCTTTGGGACAGACGTAAGAGACGGTTGGATTACTAAAGTAGATTTTTCTGAAGAAGTTCATAAAGTTTGGGTAAATGAAACTACTGAAATCCATGCTGATACAATCATTATTTCAACGGGTGCCTCTGCAAAATATTTAGGATTAGATTCTGAACAAAAATATTTAAAACTTGGTGGAGGAGTATCTGCATGTGCAGTCTGTGATGGTTTTTTCTATCGTAACCAAGAGGTTGTAATTGTAGGTGCTGGAGATTCTGCTTGTGAAGAAGCGCATTACCTTTCAAAGCTTTGTACTAAAGTAACTATGTTAGTTCGTAGGGATGAGTTTAGAGCTTCTAAAATCATGGCAAAGCGTGTACAGAATACAGAAAATATTGAGATTTTATTTAATACCGAAACAAAGGAAGTTCTTGGAGATGGTCAAGTAGTTACTGGTGTTCGTGCCAAGAATAATAAGACAGCTGAAGTTATAGAAATTCCTGCAACTGGATTTTTTGTAGCGATCGGACATGAGCCTAATACTAAAATATTTGCTGATTATCTCAAATTAGATGAAACAGGTTATATCATTAACACTCCAGGCAGTTCTAAGACAAATTTAGACGGAGTTTTTGTGTCGGGTGATGCTGCAGATCACGTGTACCGTCAGGCAATTACAGCAGCGGGTACTGGATGTATGGCAGCTCTTGATGCAGAACGTTATTTAGCTGCAAAAGAATAGCTTAAAGATATTTTCCGGAAAAGTAGAGGAGGGGTTGTTTTTCTTCATTTCTCCCTAATTTTTCAACACTACACAAAGCCATATGATGATCTCCTGTTGGAATGATTTGTATGGCTTTTGTAATATACCAACCCAATGCATTTTTGATTAGTGGGAAACCGTTGTTTTCTTCTAGTTCTATAGGTAGGTTTGGATCTGGATAGCCTGCAAAATGGTTGCTTACATTTTCCTGATCGGAAGCTAAAATACTAATACCTATGGTTGCGCCCTCGGTAAGTTGTTTTATGAGTTTAGCATTATTGTCTACATAAAAGGAAATCAGAGGAGGGTCTAAAGAAACAGAAACAAAAGAACTAGCAGTCATCCCAGCAACTCGTCTTTCTTTATCTCTAGTTGTTATTACTGTTACTCCAGTTGCAAAACTTCCTGCAACTTTTTTAAGATCTGTTTTATTCAATTTTATTTTCTTATGCATGTTCGCGTTCCAAATACATTTTGGTGACAAAGATAGTTATAAAAGAGGATTGTTATTAATTATAATTAAAGGTATGCACTCCAATAATTAATTTAAGCAGATATTAAAACTGATTAATTATTGAATAAAAAAGGCTCAACATAAATGTAAAGCCTTTTTTTAATGTAGCGAGAGGGGGGCACGATCCCCCGACCTCCGGGTTATGAATCCGACGCTCTAACCAACTGAGCTACCTCGCCAAAATTACGATTGCAAATATAAAAAAATAGAATTTAATCTATTCGTTTTTTATCTCTAAAAAACTCTTTATTTTTTACTGACATTTTTATATATTTTCAATATATTGGTGGCAAATAAATTTCAAATGACAACTAAAACCCTATTCACTATAGAATTTTACTTCCAGTCTTCCCCTCAATTATTGTTTCAATATCTCTCAACTCCCTCAGGCTTATCTGAATGGTTCTCGGATAATGTAAATTCTAGGGGTGAAGATTATACATTTATCTGGGGTGATGCAGAAGAATACGCTAAGCTTATACAGAAAAAAAACAATGAAAAAGTTAGATTTCGTTGGATGAATGACGAGGAGGATCAAGACGATTGCTATTTTGAGTTTAAAATTGTTGTCGATGAGATTACAAAAGATGTTTCTTTAAACGTTACTGATTTTGCTGAAGAGGATGAATTAGAGGAAGCTAAGATGCTTTGGAATAATTTAGTTTCTAGTTTAAAACAGGTTCTAGGATCAGTTTAAAAGCCTATGATTGTATGTAATGGTAGTGTTTATTCACATATTAACTTGCTTCCAGAGGATGAGTTAAATGGATTTATGAACAACGGTGTTTCTATTGAGGAAACAATTCGAGTAGAAGCGAGTAAACTTAAGTTTTGGGAGTTACATTATTTTAGGATGATGGCTTCTATGAGAATTCTTAGAATGGGCATACCCATGAATTTTACAATGGAATATTTAGAAGAACAGATTCATTCTGTCCTTAATTCAAATAATCTATCATCTGATTCATCTTTGGTTTCACTTTCTTTTTTCTCTGCGGATCAACCCACAAGAGAAAACTCAATTGTTTCAACTTCTTTTTTGATTAAAGCTAAAGTTTCTTCTATACCCTCCACTCTTAAAATTGGAACGCGTAGTATAGAACTATATAAAGACCATTGGATTACAAAGGGATTGTATGGAACTTTGGAGTCTTCAAACCAACGTCTTCGTACGCTTGCTTCTGTTTTTGCATTCGAAAATAATTTTGAGGATTTAATCCTTATCAATGAAGATAAACAGGTTACGGAAACATTAGAAGGAGCTATTTTTTCAGTAAAAGGAGATCAAATCAAAACAGCTCCAATAACGAGTGGTTGCAGATCATCTGTATATCGACAACTTATTATTGATATCATAGAAAAAACGGATGGGATGGATTTTGAAGAGGGAGCAATTTCTCCATTTGATTTACAAAAATCAGATGAACTGTTTGTAGTCAGTGTAGAACATGGAATAAAATCGGTGAAACAATACCGTAAGAAAATATTTACTCCTTCGAAAGCGGAGTTTTTATTTTCAAAATTTATTACTAGCTATCGTTTAAGTTAGTTATGGCTGGGGTTTTCGGGTGCGTTGCCCCAAATTAAATATTCTCCACCTAAGGAGGTAATTTGTTTGCTCCAAAGTGTTTTAGAGTCTACGCTAATTAATTTATTACCTATAAAATTATCTTTTATAATCCAGGAATTTAATTCAACCTCGTTTTTAAGTTGATTTTCTCCCCATCCAGAATATCCAAGGAAGAAACGAATATTTTCTTCATTAATAGAACCTTCATTCAGCAGTTCAATTACTTTTTCAAAATCTCCTCCCCAATACAATTCATCATTTATCTTAATGCTACCGGAGATAAGTTTTGGTGTATTGTGAATGAAATATAGGTTGTCACGTTCTACAGGACCACCATAATGAATTTGTATTGGATTTTTTACTTCAGGTAGAATGTCGTTTAATAGAAAATCAAATGGCTTGTTGAGAATAAATCCCAGAGAGGCACTGGGTTTGTGATTAGCGAGTAAAATTACAGACCTATGAAAGTTTTCATCTCCATATATAGAAGGCTCTGCCACCAATAATTTCCCTTGATTTATTTCCATCGCATCATTAAATTATGAATTATTTCTCAAAATATTTGAATTTGAAGCAAAAAAAAATCTCCCGAAGGAGATTTTGTATTTATAAATGGTTGTAAAATTAGTTTACAGATCCAGATAATTCAGCACCAGCTTTAAATTTCACAACATTTTTAGCTGCGATTTTAATTGTAGCACCTGTTTGTGGATTTCTTCCATCACGAGCAGCTCTAGCAGATACAGACCAAGATCCGAATCCAACTAATGATACGCGTCCACCACCTTTAAGTGTACCTTGGATGTTTCCAAGAAAAGATTCAAGAGCTTTTTTTGAAGCTGCTTTAGAGATGCCAGCATCAGCTGCCATTGCGTCGATTAATTCTGTTTTGTTCATAGTGTGAGTTTTTAAATTAATAATGTATACAAACAAATATATAGTGTTTACTGGAAGTCCCAAGGATTTTGGTAAAAAAAACATGATTTTGTTAATAAATATCCTTTTTTGTTAATAATCCTAGTATTTATAAGACTTTAGAGCCTGTTTTAAAGCTAAAGCCGTTTAATAATGCCCTACTTTCCATTCTTTTTTTATTGGGTAACTGTAATTCTTCAATAACTAATACTCCTTGTTTATGGGCAATTTTGATATTTTTGTCCTCTATATAGATCGTGCCACTTTCTTTTTGAGGATCCTCTTTTAGTATTTTTGCTTTGAATAACTTAATCTTTAGAGTTTCATCTCCATTTTGAATTCCCATCCAAGCAACAGGATATGGATTTAGTCCTCTAATTAGACCATCTATTTTTGAAAGAGGATAATTCCAATCAATTTTAGTGTTTTCTTTGTTTAGTTTAGGAGCTTCTTTTTCATTACCGTTAAGGGTTTGAGGAATAGGAGTAGGACTTGTTTTAATGTAGTCTATTGTCTTTAATATAACCGAAGCACCCAGCGGAGCTAGTTTGTCGTGAAGTGTGCCTACAGTCTCGTTTTTATCTATTTGAATAGTTTCTTTTAATAATATTGCACCAGTATCTATTTTATCATCGATGAAAAAAGTGGTAACTCCAGTTTCTTTTTCATTATTTATAATGGCCCAATTAATTGGTGCTGCCCCTCTGTAATTGGGTAAAAGGGAAGCATGTAGATTAAAGGTCCCGTGTTTAGGTAAACTCCATACTGTTTTTGGGAGCATTCTAAAAGCTACTACAACGAAAACATCTGCCTCGAGTTCATTTAATTCATCTATAAAGCCAGGATCTTTTAGGTTTTCTGGTTGTAATAAATTTAGATTTTTGGATTCGGCATATTCTTTAACAGCGGATTGTCTTAATTTCTTCCCTCTTCCAGCAGGTTTATCTACACTAGTTACAACTCCGACAACTTGGTTGTCCGATTCGTTTAAAGCTTGAAGTGCATAAACTGCAAATTGAGGGGTTCCCATAAAAACAATTCTCATATTATGAATAGATTTTTAGTTTGTTATATTTAGTTAGTAGTACTTTTTTGTTTTCTAATAAAATCCGCACCGATTCTCTAATGTCAAAGGTACTATAATCTGATATTGATTGATCAAGTTCTTTTAGGCTAACAAGGTTTTCCTTTATATGATCCAGTATCAATTCAGATAACAGTTTGTGGTCTATTGTGTTAGTTTGTGAGCATTCTAACGCATTACATTTCATACATTTTTGAGTATTCTTTTCACCAAAATAATTTAATATCTGCTTTTGTTTACATGCTTTAGTTGAATAGGCGAACTCGATAATAGCTTCTACTTTTTCTTTTTTAACGTTTTGGTTTTGCTCAAGTCTTTGAAGTAAAGGAGCAAGAGTGTATTTGTCTTCTCTTGGAACAAGCCACTGAATTTGAATATCTGTTTGTGCATAATTAAGCTCTATGTTGCTCTCACTATGCCATTGCTTTAATGCACTTATTATAGATCTGAAAGGTAAATTTGTTAAACGAACAATATGATCGAGATCTAACTCCACGGTATCATTAAATATATTATGATAGTTTCTAATGATATGCTGAAAAATTTGTGTGGTCTCGTTTTGAGACTTCAGTAGTTCTAAAGTTTGATTTTGATTTAGCAGAAAAGTAGTCATTGCTCTTTGCTTACTGAACTGAATTAAGTTAAAAACCCCTTCCTGTTCTAAATAGATTAAGGTGGTTAAAGTTTTTTTTGGATTTAAATTATATGTTTTACATAATTCTTTTAATGACAAATTATTAATTAGATCATTTCCTTCACCATAGGCTATGTTTAAATAGTTACATAAGTTTTTATAGCATGTTTTTATGAATTTTTTGTCGGGTAAGGATTGTAAAAACTGTTCTCTTGTTCTTTTTTTGTCACTTGCTTGAAAAAGTAAATAGGCATTTGCATTGTTACCGTCTCTTCCTGCTCTTCCAATTTCTTGATAATAATTTTCAATGCTAGAAGGGAGGTTTAAGTGAATAACAGTTCGGATATCACTTTTGTCAACTCCCATTCCAAAAGCATTTGTAGCGACCATTATTTTTGTTTTCTCACTCAGCCAATTTTGAAGCAGTTCTTTACGCTCGCTTGTTGTCCTTCCACCATGATAATAAGCACAAGAGATAGAATTCTGCTCTAATATTTTTACAACTTGTTCCGTAGTTTTTCTACTGCCGCAATAAATTATTCCAGAATCAGTATTACCTGATAAAATTTTGATTAATGTCCCAAATTTGTCTTCAGTTGAAATCGAATTAATTCTGATGTTTGGACGTACAAAGGATTCTTGAAAAAGACAGCTATCCTTTAGATTTAAACTTTTGATTATATCTGATAATACTATAGGTGTAGCTGTAGCTGTAACTGCAAGCATAGGGATATCAGGTAATAAATCTCTTAGTTTGTTTATTTGTTTAAAAGCAGGTCTAAAATCATTACCCCATTCAGAGATGCAATGCGCTTCATCAACTGCAATTCTATTAATTTTTAATTCTTTAATTCGTTGTCTAAATTCCTTTGAAAGAACTTTTTCTGGAGAGCAATACATCAATTTGAAATCTCCATATTGGCAATTATCAAGTTGAATATTCAAAGGCTGAGTATTTGTGAGCATCATACTTTTAATGCCCTTAGCATTCATTTGATCTACCTGGTCTTGCATTAAAGCAATTAGGGGTGAAATTACAAGAGTGCACCCTTCTGTTAAAAAAGCTGGTAATTGATAACACAATGATTTTCCACCACCCGTAGGGAGTAAAGCTACTGTGTCTTTGTTTTCGAGTACCCGGTTTATAATTCCTTCTTGCTGAGATCGAAATGAATCAAAACCCCAGTATTTTTTTAATATTTCTATGGGGTTATTCATTTTTGTAATGTTTTAAAACTAGATTGAGTCTTGTGTTTGGAGTGGTAAAAGGGAGTTCTATTATTTTTAAACCTGATTTTACGTAACTATTTTTTATCTGTTCATGAACTTTTATGGCTTCTTTAAATGTTTCCATCCGGTCAGCATCCTGAACGTAAATTTCTTGTTCTGGTTTAATCAAAATAACAAGATCGTATTTAAAGTTTTTAAGTTCATTCTCCCAAGAAGAGATGGGGTTTTCTATATAGTTCAAATAAGCTACCACATCGTGCACACTACGGTCAAAAAAGATTACAGGTTCCTCAAGGTGTAAAGCTTCTTCAAATTGTTTTTTTCGAGCTTCCCAAAGGTGTCTACTGAAAGCATGAGGGTTTTCTTTAAAATAATTATCTAAACCATTTTTCTTACCTAGCTTAATGAAATCTCTCGATATTTCATCGAAACAAAAAAAAGAATGTTTCTTTAATAAATTGATTAGTGTGGTTTTACCGCTTCCTGGTCCACCGCTTATTACAATTTTATATGGAGTTTTTGGTCTGATGATCTATGAGTTTATCTATTTGGACTATATTTGTGTAAAAATAGCGGTCTTAATGATTCCTAATAAAGATTCAGAAGAATTTTATTCACGTTTTCACCAACAATTAACAGATTCTCAAAAATGGCCTGGTCCTTTTTTGTTTAAATTCATAATTCGTGGAGATGCACAGAAGGTAGATCAATTAAAGAAATTGTTTGAAGGGAGTGATGCTAAATTAAAACTCAAAAACTCAAGTAAAAATACTTTTGTTAGTGTTTCTTTTTTAGCAACAATGAAAAACCCGGATAAAATTATTCAGATTTATAAATCAGCTAGCGCTATCGAGGGTATTATTACACTATAAAAGTTCAAAAATTTCAGTAATTCTTTAAAATAGATTAATTTGCAAGGTATTACCCATCAATCCATCAAAACACTTCATGGAAGCACTACAGTATAACTCAGAACGTACCCCTTTAATTATTCCGGAATACGGAAGACATCTTCATATAATGGTAAATCAAATGCTTGAAACTGAAGATCGAGAGGAGCGAAATAAAAAAGCAAAAGCCATTATTGGTGTCATGGGAAACTTAAACCCTCATTTAAGAGATGTACCAGATTTTCAGCATAAGTTATGGGATCAACTATTTATTATGTCTGATTTTAATTTAGATGTCGATAGTCCTTATGAAAAGCCAATTCGTGAATTACTTGAAGAGCGTCCACAACTGTTGACTTATCCTCAGAACTTTCCTAAATATCGTTTTTATGGAAATAACATTAAAAGTATGATTGATGTGGCCAGAAAATGGGAGGAAGGAGAAATGAAAGATGCACTAGTTTTTAATATTGCCAATCACATGAAAAAGTGTTTTTTAAGTTGGAATAAAGACACCGTTGACGATCAAGTAATTTTTAATCATTTAACAGAATTATCTGAAAACACCTTATCTGTTAATCCTACTCATTTACCTCTCACTTCATCCGAGGAATTTTTAAAGTCTAAACCAAAGAATGGTAATGGACCTAAAAGTAATCAGGTATCAAAACCAAGAAAAGGAAATCGCAACAACAGAAAACGTTATTAGATCACTATGGGATCATTTATTATAAAAGGAGGGAAACAGTTAAAAGGAAATATAACTCCTCAAGGTTCTAAAAATGAAGCACTACAGATTTTATGTGCTGTTTTATTAACCCCAGAAAAAGTTACCATCAATAATATTCCCGATATAATTGATGTCAATAAATTAATACAATTACTCAAAAATTTTGGAGTTAAGGTAGAGCAAATTGCTATAGGTAGTTATTCTTTTCAAGCAGATGAAATTAATTTAGATTACTTGTCATCAGATCAATACAAAATAGACGGGAGAGGATTACGGGGTTCAATTATGCTTGTAGGACCTTTATTGGCTCGTTTTGAAAAAGGTAGTATACCTCGTCCAGGAGGTGATAAAATAGGAAGAAGACGTCTCGATACACATTTCGAGGGGTTAATTAATTTAGGGGCACGTTTTAATTACAGTAGAGAAGAACATTTCTATAGTGTAGAAGCTGAAGAGCTTACAGGTGCCTCTATGTTGTTAGATGAGGCTTCTGTTACGGGTACAGCCAATATCGTTATGGCTGCTGTTCTTGCAAAAGGAGTTACTACAATTTATAATGCTGCATGTGAACCTTATTTACAACAACTTTGTTCTATGTTGAATAGGATGGGAGCCAAGATCAGTGGCATTGGTTCTAATTTACTTACGGTTGTGGGTGTTTCTTCGCTTAAGGGTACTGAACATCGTATTTTACCAGATATGGTAGAAATAGGAAGTTGGATAGGGTTAGCAGCTTTAACAAGAAGTGAGCTAACAATTAAAAATGTTCAATGGGATTATTTAGGTCAAATTCCAACTGTTTTTAGAAAATTAGGATTAACCATTGAAAAACAAGGAGATGATATTCATATTCCAGCTCATACGGATGGATATGAAATTCAGAATTATATTGATGGTTCCATTCTTACGGTAGCAGATGCTCCTTGGCCCGGATTTACTCCAGATTTGCTAAGTATAGTATTGGTAGTAGCTACGCAAGCTAGAGGAAGTGTTTTGATTCATCAGAAAATGTTTGAAAGCAGGTTATTCTTTACCGATAAGTTAATCGATATGGGAGCTAAAATTATACTTTGTGACCCTCATAGAGCTTCTATTATTGGACATGGATTTGAGTCTAGTTTAAAAGCTGCTACTTTAACATCTCCGGATATCAGAGCAGGAATTTCTCTATTAATTGCTGCATTATCTGCAAAAGGAACAAGTACCATTCATAACATAGAACAGATTGATCGTGGCTATGAAAACATAGTAGAGCGTTTACAAGCTATTGGGGCAAATATTGAGCGGGTATAATCTTACCTCTTAGATACTTTATTGTTGCTTATATTTCGCTGTCTACTACATCGAAATCGATCTACTTCAATTCCTCTAGATTTTCTATGTTTGGTTTTTCTTCCCTGAACCCTTGCGCGCCATAACCTAAAGCTAGTAGGTTTCATTTCGAGTCGCATAAGGGTAATTACCTCTTGTTCTTTAATGCCGAATTGATCCTTAATTGCATCGAATGGGGTACGATCTTCCCAAGCCATTTCTATGATACGGTCGAGTTCTCTTTCGTTAAAATTATATTCCTTTTTCATATTTACTGTATACTTTTCCTGTTAGCCAATGTATGACGTTTTAATATTCTTCTACTTTCTTTATAAACTAAGGGTTCTTTTTGCATATTCCAAAGAATCTCACTTGCATATTTTCTTGTTTCATCTAATTTGACGATTGGTTCTGGATAATCTAATCCTGGAGTGAAATTATACATGGCTTGTTCAAATGAGGTAACTGACCATGGGATATGTACAAGACTATCTGGTAATTGTTCGAGTTCGGGAATCCATTTTTTTGTAAAATCACCGGTCGGATCGTGTTCTATTCCGTTTTTTACAGGATTATAAATTCGTAATGTATTAATACCAGTTTCACCCGCTTGCATCTGTAATTGTGGGAAATGAATTCCTGGTTCAAAATCTAAAAATTGTCTTGCCAAAAAACCTGAAGCTTGCTGCCAGGGTTGCCAAAGTTGATGAACAAAAAAGGAAACAACCAAAGCACGCATTCTAAAATTTAAATAACCAGTAGCTATCAAACAACGCATAGATGCATCTACTATTGGAATTCCAGTTTTTCCCTCTTCCCATGCTTTAATTTTGTTTTTATCTATAGGTTTTTTGAGTCCATGATACCCACTGTTAACAGACACAAACTCCATTCTACATTCCATTTCGAACTTCTGTATAAAGTGTGCTTGCCAACGTAATCTAGATTCAAAAGCACGAAGACCTCTGCTTGAATTTCCATTTGCTTTTTCCAGTTCCGTTCTTTGAAGAACTTCACGCATTGATAGGTTTCCAAATGCAATATAGGGTGACAGACGGCTACAGCTTTTTCGGGCATGATTGGGCTTAGAAATATGTTTTTGATATAATTTGTGTCTCCCACCAAAAAAAGAATCCATGTACCTTCTTCCTTGTGTAGTTCCCCCTAATTGTACACTTTTTTTTTCAGGCGTCTTAAGATTAGGTGTTTTGAACTTTTTATTTAATTCTTCTATTTCATTAACAGTGATAAAATTATCTCCAGAGGTAGGAATGGGTATCTGTTCCTCGTTCATTGATTTTGTCCAATTAAAGAGCCATTTTTTTCTGTTTTTCATTCCTCGAAAAACACCCTGCTGTGTAAATTCTTTCCAAACTATATGCTGTGAGTTTGTCCATTTTACCACCTCTTTATCGCGTTCAAAAGTAACATGCAGACCAGTTTCTTGATGTGAATAAAGCCGATCTATTTTGTAAGATTTATTTATTTCAGAAAGTACTTTTAGGAGTTCACCTTGCGTAATAAAAACTTTAGTATTTAAAACCTCTAATGATTTATTTAGGTCTATTAGAGACTGCTTAATAAAATTAAAATGTCGTTGGCTGTAATGTGGATCTTTAGCTAAAATGTTTTCAAATACATAAATAAGTAAAACTTTCTTGTTTTCTTTTAGAGCAATATGCAATGGAGCATGGTCATGCAAACGAAGATCTCGTTTAAACCAAACAACTCCAATTGACTCTCTGTTAATATGCATCTGGGTTTTGTATAATAGCTCCTGCACGTTCTTTTATTGCTGCTAATTCCTCTACAGGAATTTTTTCTAGTAACCTCAACATCATTGACATTCGATTGTTCTTTGCAAAGTGCTGTTTTTTATCATCTAAGAAATTCCAATACAAGCTGTTAAATGGACATGCATCTTCTCCTAAGCGTTTCTTTTTGTCGTAAGCACAATTGATGCAATAAGTACTCATTTTATTTATGTATGCTGCTGCAGAAACATAGGGTTTTGTCGCTACAATTCCACCATCTGCCCATTGACTCATTCCTCTTGTGTTAGGGAGTTGAACCCACTCGATTGCATCTGCATATATACCTAAATACCATGCGTCAATTTCATTTGGATCTACCTGTGCGAGCAGAGAAAAGTTTCCTGTAATCATCAGCCTCTGAATATGATGAGCATAAGCATGATCCAGAGAATTGTTTATGCTATGACTTAAACAACTCATTTTAGTTTTGCCAGTCCAATAAAAATTTGGAAGAGGGTTTTTATTGTTTAAAGCATTAAGGTTTTTGTAATTCGGCATTTCTTTCCAGTAAATACCTCTAATGTATTCTCTCCATCCGATAATCTGTCGAACAAATCCCTCTACTTGAGATAACTCAATGGCGTCTTCGTTTTTATGATAATATTCGATTACTTTTTTAACAACTTCTAAGGGATTTATTAGCTTTACATTTAAAGAGAACGATATTCTTGAGTGAAATAAGTTTTCCTCTTCCGTATGCATTGCATCTTGATAATCTCCAAAATGAATTAATAAGTTTTGACAAAAGTAATCCAGTTGTTCAAGAGCATCCCTACGCGTGTTAGCAAACAAAAAATGATTTGCATTAAAATTCCCAAGTGTTTTAATTCCTTGGGAATCGATCATGTTTTTTATTTCTATTAGTTGATCACTTTTAGGGAGGTACGGATTGGGTATTTCAGGAGTTCCCTTCCATTTGTTTCTATTGTTTTTGTCAAAATTCCATTGTCCACCAAGAGGCTGACCTCCCTCGAGTAGAATATTAAATTGTTTTCTCATATTCCTGTAGAAGAATTCCATGAGTAACTGTTTTTTACCTTCAAAAAAATCAGTTAAGTCATTTCGTGAGGTCATGAAATGCTCGGAATCTACAGCAGATGTTTCTAACTTCAAAGAGGATCTAAATTCTTTTAACTGTTTATCTAATCTGAATTCATCAGGAAGTTGATATTCAAATTTAGTTGCATTGTAATGATTTAAAACAAATTTTAGATTTTCGGACAAATGTTGTTTGTTAGACCGGTCATCTAAAGCTATGTAATGTGTTTTATGCCCTAGTTTGTTAAGCCTTTTATTAAAATGACGCATGGCTGAGAAAAAAGCAACTACCTTTTGAATGTGATGTTTTACATAATCAGTTTCTTGTTTCATTTCCATGATTACATAAACAACATCTTCGTTTATTGATTTAAACCAAGAATGTTGTTCATTCAGCTGATCTCCTAATATTAAGCGTATAATCATTCGAATAAAGTTTGTTGGTTCCAAAGTTTTTGAAAAGAACCATTGCCATCATATCGTTCTGCTTGAGAGTGAATATTAAATTTACGGTCTCTAGGGTCGTTTCCTACCCCAGAAATGTACATCCAATTTCCATAATTGCTATGTACATCATAATCAATTAACAAGGATTCGAAATAGGCTGCACCAATGCGCCAGTCCATATATAGTTCTTTTGAGAAATATGAAGCAACATTTTGTCTCCCTCTGTTACTCATCCAGCCAGTTTTTTTAAGTTCGATCATGTTGGCGTTTACAAAAGGTTCTTTGGTTTTTCCTTCGATCCATTGATTCAGAGTATTTGAATCACTCTCCCATTCATATTTTTTGTTTAAAATACCCCCTAACTGGAATATTTTATTTTGATGTTTTAAAGAAATATATTTGAAATAATCTCTCCATATTAATTCGAAAATCAACCAATAAGTAGATTGGTTTTTTTTAATATTTTTCTCGTATTCAACTATTTCCCTGTATATTTCTCTTGAAGAAATAGATCCATTTGCTAACCAAGCAGATAATTTTGAACTGTAATCAATTCCTAAAAGTCCGTTACGCGTATTTTTGTAAAAGGAAAGCTTTTTCGATTCCCAGAAATAATGATTAATTCTGTTTTTGGCCTCTTTACTTCCTCCTTTAAATGGAAATGCCGTGTTAGGGTGGGTTCGTTTATTTTCTAAACCCAGTTCCTGTAGATCAGGACATCGAAATTCTTCATCAAGCTTATTAGAGCTATCTAAGGTGTTTGTTCTAGGATAGCACTTTCGCACCCAGCTTTTCTTCTCACATTCTTTTCTAAACTGAGTAAACACCTCAGGTAATTGTTCTAAAGACATTGGAACATCTTCCGGATGAAATAAAAACTGATCATAATCAGAATGAAAAATAACCTCACCCTTTAGCTTAAGACGTAAATCATCCTCAATTGCTATTTCCTCGGCAGTCCATTCTTTTTGAAAGTAAATTGCTTTTATATTTTCGGAGGCTACATAATCTGCTATACCTTCAACTAGATTTTGGTTGTCAATAATAAGCGTAATGTTTTTCTCAGCGAGGTCTTTTTGAACTTGAATGACAGATTCAATTAAAAACTGAGCTCTGTATGCAGAAATTTTTTTAAACCCCCATTCGGTGTTTTTATAATGTGCTGGATCAAAACAGAAATATGCAATTACATTTTCGTATTTATTTGTGGCGTTGTGAAGCCCGAAATGATCAGTTACTCTTAAATCATTTCGAAGCCAAACTAAAGCTGTTTCTTTTATTTTTTGCATTTTTTACTACAGTAAATAACCTGTTTCCAATCTCGTTCCCATTTTTTTCTCCAGCTAAAGGGGCGAACACAAGTAGGACATATTTTAGTGGGCAGATTGTTTTTTTTCACTCCCCTCATACTCTGTTTAGGGCAGATTTGTATGTGTTTAAGCAACGTTCTCTTGCCAATTTATGATCGACAATAGGTTGTGGGTAGGTTAGCTCTTGATAGTCAGAAACCCATTTTTGAATATATTTTTGGTCTTTATCAAATTTTTTGATTTGCTCAATAGGGTTAAAAATTCTGAAATATGGAGCGGCATCAACTCCACATCCAGCTACCCATTGCCAGTTTCCAACGTTACTAGACATTTCATAATCTAGAAGTTTTTCAGCAAAATATGCTTCTCCCCAGCGCCAATCAATCAACAGGTGTTTACATAAAAAACTACCAACTAGCATTCGTACTCGGTTGTGCATAAAACCAGTGGCGTTTAGTTCTCTCATTCCAGCATCTACAAATGGATAACCAGTTTGTCCAGCACACCATTTTTTAAATTCTTCTTCATTATTTCTCCATTGAATATTTTCATATTGAGGTTTGAAGCATTTTGTTGCAGAATGTGGAAAGTGCCATAATATTTGCATAAAAAATTCCCTCCAAATCAATTCTTTAAGGAAGGTGTTATTTTTATTCTTACTTGCTTTTAGTGCCATTTTGCGTACACTAAGTGTTCCAAATCTAAGATGAGAACCAGTTCTTGAAGTTTGGTCAAGGGCAGGGAAGTTTCGAGTTGCTTCGTATTCAGAAATTATTTTTCCGTTGAACTTAAATTCAGGATAAGAAATTGAAGGTGGTTTAAATCCTAGTTCCTCAAGTGAAAGTTGAGGTTGCTTTACTTGAGCTAAATTATCTAAATGATCTTCCGACGGAAAATTTGGAATTCCTTCAGAGTTCATACGAGCTAACCATTTTTTTGAGTAAGGAGTATACACCTTATAAGCAGATCCGTCCTCTTTTATAACTTCTGACTTTTCGAAGATTACTTGATCTTTGTAAGTTTCGAATTTAATTCCTTTTTGAGACAATAATGTTTCAATTTCTAGATCTCTTTTATGAGCATAAGGCTCATAATCTCGGTTAGTAATAACCTTAGAGATTTTATGTTTTTCTGTGAGATATTCAAAAACGGCTTTGGGTTTTCCGTGATACATTCCTACGTTGCACCAATTCTTTTTCATGGTATCCGAAAGGTTTACCAAAGCCGTGTGAATCATTCCTAAGCGAGCATCATTTTTGCTAGCTAATTTTTCTAATATTTCAGGGTCAAATATAAAAATTGGTAAAACTTTATCTCCCGATGATAATGCTTGGTATAAACCAGCATTGTCATCGATCCTTAGATCTCTTCTAAACCAAAATATTGTATATTCAACCAAAGTTTAATTTGTCTTTAAATCTCCAATACCCCCATCTAAATGGATTATTTGTCCTGTCATCCATTTACTTTCATCACTTAACAAAAAGCGCGCAGTATTCGCTACATCATCGGCAGAACCAATGTATTTAAGCGGATGACGTTCATTCGCTTTCTCTAACTTTATTTCGTTATTTAGGAATTTGCTTGCTAGCGGTGTGTTTGTGAGGGATGGAGCAATTGTATTCACTCTTAATTTTGGAGCATATTCAGCAGCTAACGATCGCGTTAATCCTTCAATCGCTCCTTTGGAAGCTGCAACTGAGGCATGAAATGGCATTCCTGTTTGAACAGCAACTGTACTAAAAAAAACTAAACTTGCTTGTGGACTTTCTAGTAAGTTTTTTAAAACCGACTGTAAACTTTGAACTGCACCTAAAACATTAATTTCAAAATCCTTTGAGAACGTTTCTGGTTTTAACCCTTTGAAGGGTCTCAAATTAATGCTTCCAGGGCAATAAACAAATCCATCGAGTTGACTCGGCATTTGACTAATGTCTAATACACCGTCTGTAGCATCGTATTGAATGTAAGTGATTTTTTTCAAATCAAGACCTTCATCTGTTCTATTTGCGACGAACAAATTGTTGTCATTCTGAAGTTGATTGACTAGTGCTTTACCTATACCAGAGGATCCACCTATTATGAGTATGTTCTTATTCATTTATTGTTCTTTATAATTTCCAAATAGTTCAATCAACTTATTGTATCTGTATTCAAATATTTCATTCAGCTTCCCTTTGACAAGAAGTGGATGAGCAATACGACCTAATAGTCCAAAAGGAAGTTTGTAATCAACAATATCAATCATTTCAACACCTCCAGGAATTTCTTTAATAAAATGCTTGTGATGCCAAAGAGCATATGGTCCAAACCTTTGTTCATCTACAAAGTACTCTTGATCAACAACGTGTGTTATTTCGGTTACCCAACCTGTAGGAATCCTAAGAACTGGAGTAACAATATATTTAATGATTTGTCCCGCATACATTTTAGGTTCATGACCGTCTAGAATTTTAAATCCCATATAGTCAGGAGTGATTGTTTTTAAATTACCAGGATTACTTAAAAAGTCCCACGCTTCTGAAACAGAAATGGGAAGTCTTTGAACTGTCTTTTTTTGATATATTTTCATCTAATAATTTTGATAAAGATATACAATGTTTAACAATAATTAAGAATTGTTAAACAAAATTACAAACTGTTTATTCACAAACAAATTAATTCTCCATAATATCAAATCAAATCCATACATTTGAAGTTAAACAACCAATTTATTTACAATGAAAAACACAATTTTATACTTCATCTTATTGGTAGCTCCTTTTGCTTTTGCTCAGGTTCAAACACCACAACCAAGTCCATCTTCTCAACTTTTTCAAACAGTAGGATTAACAGAAATATCTGTTAAGTTCTCACGCCCAGCTAAGAAGGGAAGAGCTATTTTTGGAGCTCTAGTTCCTTATGGAAAAATTTGGAGAACGGGTGCCAATCAAAACACCATCATAACTTTTGGCGATGCTGTAAGTTTTGGTGAAAATGAAATTCCAGCAGGTTCTTACGCAATATACACGCGACCTGGTAAAAATATGTGGGAAGTTATTTTTTATAATGATATTACTAATTGGGGTAACCCAGCAGACTGGGACGTATCTAAGGTTGCAGCCACCATTGAAGTAGTTCCTTCTGAAACTAAATCAATAGAATCATTTTCAATTTGGATCTCAAGTTTGCATAACAACGGAGGAACTCTAAATATTGGTTGGGATACAATTAAGGTTTCTCTTCCGTTTGGCGTACCAACTATAGCAAAAGCTACAGTTTCGATTCAAGAAGCTATGAAGAATAACCCTAAAGATCGCGATTACTACAATGCTGCAGTATATTATCTACAAGAAGGTCAAGACCTAAATCAAGCCAAAGAATGGATAGCTAAGGCTGTAGAAGGAAATGATAAAGCGTATTGGTATTTACGTCAGCAGTCACTTATTTTAGCTGGATTGAATGAAATTGATGGCGCTATTGAAGCTGCTAAAGCCTCTTTAGAACTTGCTAAAACAGCTGGTAATAGTGATTATATAACTCTTAATGAAACATCAATAGCCGAGTGGTCCAAATAAAGTTTATAATTTCATAAAAATTTAACCCTGCTTCGGCAGGGTTTTTTGTTTTTTAGTATTGATGTTAAAAAAAAAGCAAACCAACTGTTAGTTTTTCTTTGGTAAAGTAAATTGAAGTAAGTATCCCAGAAGAATTGTTAGTATCGTTCCAATAACATTGAGCCATAAATAGCCCAGAATATCGAGGTAAAAGATATAAATGATTAAGGCTTCTGAAATTAGTGCTGCATAGAAAATTGCTTGTCCTTTAATTCTTTTTAAGAAAATTGCTACGACAAAAACACCTAGAATTGTTCCGTAAAAAATGGAACCAATGATGTTTACAAGCTGAATTAAGTTTTCGAATAGACTCCCAAAACTTGCAAACAGAATTGCAATAATACCCCAGAATAAGGTGAAGAATTTTGAAGCATTTACATAATGTGTTTCAGATAAATTATTACGATTTCTTTTGTATAAATCTACTACCGTTGTTGCTGCTAGCGCATTTAGTTCGGATGCAGTGGAACTCATCGCTGCAGATAGAATAACAGCAAGTAACAACCCGATTAATCCTTGGGGTAGATATTTTAATATAAAAGATATAAAAACATAATCTTTATCATTGGTTTCAATTTTTGGAGCGGCTTTATTGATTAATGATTTAGCTTCTTTTCGTATTTCTTTTTCTCGGATATCTAACCTAGCAACTTCCTTTAAGTCCACATTGTTTTCACCGAGCAGATGCATTCTCTTGAGGTCTTGTATTTGACTTAAGGTAGCTTCCAAGTGATTGAATTCTTCTTTATAATATGATTCTTCTACAGCCTCGATTGCTTTTGGATTGAAGTTGATTGGAGAAGGTTCGAATTGATAAAAAACAAATACCATAACTCCAACTAAGAGAATAAAAAACTGCATGGGAACTTTAAGAAAACCATTCATGATGAGTCCAAGTTGACTTTCTTTAAGTGATTTTCCTGATAAATAACGCTGTACTTGACTTTGATCAGTTCCAAAGTAGGAGAGTGCTAAGAAAAGACCTCCTGTTATACCACTCCAAAAAGTATATCTGCTGTTTGGGTCAAAACTAAAATCGATTACATCGAGTTTCCCTGTAGCTCCAGCAATTGTGAGTGCTTTTATAAATCCAACCTCCGCAGGAAAACTGTTTATTATGAAAATAAAAGCGGTAATCATTCCTAAAAAAATGATAAACATTTGCTGCTTTTGTGTAACATTAACAGCTCTAGTTCCCCCGACTAAAGTGTATGAAATAACTACACATCCAATGAGTAGAATTAAGATTTTTAAGTTCCATCCTAAAACAACACTCAGAATAATAGCAGGAGCATAAATTGTAATCCCAGCAGCTAAACCACGTTGGACTAAAAATAATATCGCAGTGAGGGTTCGTGTTCTTAAATCAAACCGTTCTTCTAAAAATTCATAGGCTGTATATACTTTTAGTCGATGATATATTGGAATAAAAAAAAGGCAAATAATTACAACGGCCAATGGTAAGCCAAAGTAAAATTGCACAAAGCCCATTCCATCATGAAAGGCTTGTCCAGGAGTTGAAAGGAATGTTATTGCACTGGCTTGTGTAGCCATTACCGATAATCCTATAGTCCACCAACGACTATTATTTCCTCCTTTTAGATAGTCTTCTATTGTTTTATTTTTTCTATTCTTCCAAACTCCATATAGTACTATGAATGCTAATGTGCCAAGGAGTACCAACCAATCTAATATTACCATTTTCCGAAACTATTCATAAATAAAACAAAAAGAATCCAATAGATCATATTTCCAAGAACAAGGTAGACGTAGATTTTATTTTTAGATGAAAACATATTCATAAAGCTAATAAATTAGTTAACAAACGATAAGCTCCAGGAACTCCTGCAGGTAATTCTCTGAAAAAGCTTAAACCTGTGTATACGAATTTACCCTTTCCGTGATTTGCGATAAGAATACTTCCTAATTTTTCTGATTCACCTTTATCATTCATTCCTAATAAAGGAGTAAAACGATCGTCCCATTCATTTGCAAAATATAACCCCCGTTCTTGTACCCAACCCTCAAAGTCATTAGAAGTGATTTTGTGGGGCACATTAAATGCTGGATTGTTGGGTTCTAAAATCCGGACATAACTAAATTCATCAGTAACTCGATCTCTAGATAGTTTTAAATAAAAAGGTGCTAGTTTATTGGTTTTTAATCCTCGACTGGTATTGTATTGAGTAACTACAGTTCCTCCTGCTTTAACATAATCGAACAGCATTTGGTTTTTGTATTTTAGTCCATCGAGTACGTTATAAGCACGAATTCCTATTAAAACGGTATCGTATGTTTTTAATTCTTCCAAAGAAATAGTATTAATATCTACAGAATTTATTTGCATACCTACAGCTTTTAAACTTTCCATTACGGTATCTCCAGCTCCTGGAATATATCCAATTTTAATTTCAGGAACTTTTAAATCCAATCGAACTGCTTTAGCCTCGCTGGGTTGTGCAATGTATTGTTTAGGGATATGAGTGTAATCTAGTGTTTGAACAGCATATACATTTTCCTTCTGGTCTTCTTGAATGGCAAGGGGACTGAGTAAACCGCTTTTAGCGTTTTCTTGAGGTTTTAATTCATATTCTATATACTTAGAACTTCCTCTTCCATTAAGGTCAACAGAAAAGGTGTTTTGAGTTAATTCCCATCCATCAGGATGACAAAGTTCAATTGCACCGGAATAAGATTCTCCATAATTCGTAATATTCAATCTAATTTTTTGAGTTTCACTGTTTGGATAAAGAAATACAGGTTGATCAAAAGTGACCCCTAATTTTGGGAGTATATAAAAAGGATTTATTACTTCTCCACGAACAGGATCTGTTTTTCGATGTTTTACAGATTCTATAAATGATATAGAGCTTCCAGCTATTTTTAAACTAAATTCAACCTCCAAGGGATTTGGTGTTTGAGGTTTGCCAATCAAATTTTTATCTTCAATTTTAAAGGTACCTAGGTTTCCTTTTTTTAATAACCAATAGGGGGTGCTTATTTCGTTTTTTATTAAAACATTAAAAGACTGATTAAACCTTGTGTTTTTTTCAAGACTTTTACTTAGTATTTCTAGGTTAGAATTTACTTTAATGTATTCTAATTCAATTTTATTATTGCTTTGTTGAACAACGTTGGTGGTAACTTTTAATTCTTCCCCTTTAACTCCATAAGGGCGAGCTGCATTGAATTGCATTTGAATGCCAGCACAATCTAGAATAAGTTGTTTTGTTTCAGCTAATTTTCGATCCTTCCACAAACTACTTGGGAGTTTTTTAATTGCGTCATGAATTTCTACAAGAAGTTCTAAACTTTGGTCGGGTTGAATGAAATTGAATGAATCTATAACGTTTTTTACAAGTGTTCCAATTGAAGCTCCTCCTTCAATTCTAGACCAAGTTGTATTAATCCCTTCAAAAGGATCATTTGAAGCAGGACGTTGCCCAACAATAAGTTCTATATATTCCGTTTTATTTCCTAATTGAGGAGCGCTTCCAAATCCTTGAGATTTGTGAGAACTTCTACTTTTTGCTGCAATTTCACTATTAGAAATTCCAGTCAACGGATCATGTATCCCAATTTCAAGAGCGAGTAAATTTGACTTATCAGCTTTCATGAAATTTTCCTGGCTTCCATAAAACCACCATGAAGTATTAAAAAATAATCGTTTTGGTTTCCAAAGAGCTATTTTTTTTAGTTGCTCTGGATACCAATTAGGGTTGCTGCTCAATTCAAATGCTTCTTTGCTTAAAATGGCAGAGGACGTATGATGTCCATGAGTCCTCCCGGGAGTTCTGTGGTCAAAGCGATTCACGATAATGTCCGGTTGGAATTCTCTTATTCTATAAATTACCTCTCCTAATATTTGTTTTTTATTCCATATTGTAAGAGTCTCGTTTGGGTGTTTAGAGTATCCAAAATCTATAGCTGAACTAAAATATTGATTTCCATTATCAATCTTTCTTGCTTGCATTAGTTCTTCAGTCCTTATTACTCCAAGAAGTTCACGTAGTTCTGTACCGATTAAATTTTGACCTCCATCACCTCTTGTCATAGAGAGATAAGCAGAATGTGCGTTTATCTGATTTGAAAAATATGAAATTAGTGCTGTGTTCTCATCATCTGGATGAGCAGCTATGTACAAAGCAGAGCCTAAAAAATTTAATTTTTGTAACTGATTATAAATTTCTGTAGCTGACTTTTGTCCCCATACATTACTGATACTGAAAACAGCACTGACACATAAAACATAAAATTTATTTTTCATTTAATCTATTTTAAAAGGAGTTCTTAATTTTTTAGATGCATTGTTGTTTTCTCTCCAATATTGTCTTCTTTCGGTGTGAATTTTTTTTGCTGTTGTAACAAAAGAATCTCCCTTACCAGTATACTTTTCTTCCCAACCTTCTATTGCATGAGGAAAAGAATTACTGAATTCAATAGATAAAGAGCGTTTTAAACTTGGATAAGTGATTGTGTAAATCGAAGTTTTCCCCTTTTTATTTAATGAAGTAATCGCATCATATGTTTTAATTTCTTTATGATCTAAACGAAGCATTTCAAGACTAGGAATCAATTTCAATTCCCCAAGAGGTAATGAATTTGGAGTCATTCGGATTAGGTTCCATAATTCATCTTCTGTTCTTGTTTTTTTTAGGGAAATTTCTTGATCTGCTTCTCCTTCAAAATAAGAGTGTGAAATAATTTTCAGTTCCTTGTCACCACTATTGATTTGTAAATAACTTTGTCCACACCATTCTTGAATAGAAGCTACATTTTTGATCATATTTTGTGGACTTAGTAGACCGCTGAATGTACTAGTCATTATGGAGTAGGGATAAATTCCGGTTAAGAATTTTTTTGCTCTATTTAACTTTAAAACTGGGATTGTAGTTTTAGATTTTTTATTTGCTTTTACTTGTTCCTCTCCTAGAAAATCTTCTGTAACATAGATCAGAACTGCACTTCCTTCACGAATTTCGCCATAACGAGATTGATTTAAAGAGTAGGAGCTGATTTCTGCATTGCCATCAAACCAATTTTTTTTAAATTCTGAGCTAATTTTTTGAGCACTAAGATTTGATAATACAAATATTATTAATGCTGCTAAAAGTGTATTATTTTTATTAGTCATACTATTTTCTTGTTGTTATTTCTATGAGTACTTGCAAAACTTGTGCCATTGGAAGTCCTACAATATTGGTATAACTTCCTTCAATTTTTTCAATACCTATAGTTCCAATCCATTCTTGAATTCCATATGCTCCAGCCTTATCCATTGGACTAAATTCATTTACGTAATATTCAATTTCAGATTTTGAAAGCTCTTTAAATTTAACTTTACTTATTTCGCTAATTATTTTTTGGTCTTCTGTGGTAGTAAATGCTACAGATGTAATCACATGGTGTTCTTTTCCAGATAATTTAAATAGCATTCCTTTAGCATCTTGTTCGTTTTTTGGTTTACCCAAATATTCTTGATTTCCCCAAACTATGGTGTCTGCAGTCACAATAATTTGATTCGATTGAATAGAACCTTTAAAAGGTTCGGCTTTTAATTTAACTAGGTATTCCGATATTTCAGAACCTTTTAAATTGTTATTGAAAACTTCATCAACATCAAAGGATTTACTGGTGAAAGGGATCCCAGATTCATTGAAGAATTGTTTTCTTCTAGGAGAATTTGATGCTAAAATTATCTCAAAAGATTTGAATTGATCAGCGTACATTTAGTCGTTTTTTGCTCCAATAGAGGTACTCCATTTGCCTTGAACACGTAGTACTTGCTCGATAATATCTCGAACACATCCTTCTCCTCCTTTTTTATGAGAAACATAATCTGAAACTTCTTTAACATCTGTAACTGCATCTTTTGGGCAAGTAGCAACACCAACTTTTAGCATTACTTCTATGTCCGGTGCATCGTCTCCCATATATACAATTTCTTCAGGTTTAAGGTCGTAGCTATAAATAAAATCTTCATAAGGTTCTATTTTATGATGGGCTCCAAGATAGACACTATCTACCCCTAAAGCTTTAAGTCTACTTCTTACTCCCTCGTTAGTTCCGCCAGAGATTATAGCAATTCTAAATCCTTTTTCTAAGGCACATTTCATTGCATATCCATCTTTTGTATTCATCTCTCTGTACATTTCTCCCGTGGTTGTAATCATTACATTTCCATTAGTAAGGACCCCATCAACATCAAAAATAAAAGCTTTAACGTGGTTTAAATTTTCTTTATAGTTTACTGTGCTCATTGTTTTTTTGTATCGAATGTGTAAGGGTTAAATATAAGTCTTTAAATGCAGGAATAGAAAGTAGATTCATATGTTTTTGAATGGTATTTTGATCATTCCTCATCGCAGGTCCAGTTTGTGCTTTGTCAGGAGATGTATTTTCAATTTTCTTTGCTGTTTCTTGGATCAGGGGAATTAATAAATCAAAAGAAACGTTTAGTTCTTCACAGATTTCTCCTCCAATTTGATACAAGTGGTTTGTGAAATTGTTTACAAAAACAGCTGCAATATGAAGTCCTTGACGTTGTTTACTATCAATATGATTTATGTTTTCACTAATTGTTTGTGCAAGAGAGGTAAGTGTTTTTATACTATGCTTATTATTACCTTCTATGCATATGGGGATGTTATTGAAAGAAATCGGGTTGTTTTTTGAAAACGTTTGTAAGGGATAAAAAACACCGTGATTTTTGATTCCATTTAGAACATTCATTGGAACACTACCGGCTGTATGTGCAACAATACCTCTTAGCGATTGGATTTGAGGGGTGATTGTAGCTAAACTATCATCGCTAAGGCACAGCAAATAAATATCAACTTCAATTAAGTTTTCAATTTTATCAATAATATTTACTTTGTTTTTGTGATGTTCAATAGATTTTATCGATCGATTATACCACTGAATAACTTCAATATTTTTGGTTTTAAAAAATTTGTTAAACAGGTGAGAACCTACATTTCCTGCCCCTAAAATAGAAATCTTAATCATTTTATAAATGTAAAACAATATTTTGTAACTCTGTGTTGAAGATATCCTCAGTAATCTGATAAATTACATCAAATCTTAAAATTTAGATTCTTTTTAATTTAACGCATTTTGTCTAGATTGATTTTTAACTTTTAGAATAAGATTTATTCTATTTTGAAAGACCTATATGGATTTCATAAAGTATCTTTGCAATGAATTTTAAGATGACTTTAGATGAAAGAAAGAATACTTACCTATTTGGCTTCTAACCGTTTAATGAATGTACTTTTTATTGCCTTTCCAACTGCTATGGCGGTTGGGACTTTTTTAGAAAGTTGGTACTCTACAGACGCTGCAAAAATTTGGGTTTATAATGCATGGTGGTTTGAGTTAATGATGATTTTGTTTGTTTTCAGCTTTATTGGAAACATGTTCAAATACAAGTTGTTTAGAAAAGAGAAATGGGCTGTTCTTTGCATACATCTCTCTTTTGTTTTGATTCTATTAGGCGCTTTTACCACAAGATACATTGGTTATGAGGGTGTTATGCCAATTCGAGAAGGAGAGTCCACTAATGTTTTCTTATCAGAAAAAACCTATTTAGAGGTCCTTGTGGATGGTGAGTTTGAAGGTCGTGATTTGCGTAAACCTCTAACTAAACAATTGCTTTTATCAGAATATGTTGATCATGATTTTGTTATTTCAGATGATTTCAAAGGTCAAGATTTTTCAATTCATTTCATAGATTATTTAGAGAATGCAACTGAAGGTTTGGTTTTAGACCCAGATGGAGATCGATACCTTAAAATTGTTGAAGCAAGCGATGGCAATAGACATGATCATTACCTTAAAGAAGGGGAGGTTGTTAATATTCACAATTTGCTATTTACTTTAAACAATCCTATTGATGGAGCTACAAATATTCAAGTTATAGATGGTGAGTATTTTATAGACAGCCCATTCGAGGGTAGTTTTATGCGAATGGCAGATCAGTTTCAAGGTTCTCTTAAAAAAGATAGTTTGCAGGCATTACAACTTCGCTCATTATATTCTTTACCTAATTTTCAATTTGTAATACCGGAGCCTGTTTTACGTGGGAAATTTGATATTGTTCAAGCAGATCAAGATCAAGCCGCGCAGCAAGATGCACTCCGTTTGGAAATTACATCTAAGGGTGAATCCGAACTAATTACTGTTCTTGGGGGGAAAGGAGTTTCTAATGATCCTAAAAAAATTACAGTAGGTGATTTAGAATTTTATGTGAAATATGGGTCAATTAGCTATGAATTACCGTTTAATATTCGTTTGAATGATTTCGTTGCAGAGCGTTATCCTGGTACAGAAAAGAGTTATTCTTCTTTTAAAAGTAAAATTGTAGTAGAGGATACGGAACCTTATGATTATGAAATTTATATGAACCACGTTCTTGATGAACAAGGGTATCGTTTTTTTCAATCCTCTTTTTCACCGGATGAAAAAGGAACGGTTTTGTCTGTTAATCATGATTTTTGGGGAACTTGGGTAACTTACATTGGTTATTTTTTGCTATATCTGAGCATGATTGGAATTTTCTTTATCGGTAAAACAAGATTTAAAGATTTAGCCAAGACTTTAGATAAAATAAAATCACAAAAGTCTAAATTAACAGTATTATTCATCTTATTTTCAACTTTAGCATGGTCTCAAGACCATACAAGAAATCAAATTGATTTTGATTCGCTTGTTGTGGCAGATGCTTTTTCAAAAGAACACGCTATTAAATTTGGGTCTTTAGTTATCCAAGACATGGGGGGGCGTATGAAGCCTGCCAATACTTTTTCTTCTGAGTTATTAAGAAAGGTAAGTAAATCAGATACGTATAATGGTTTAGACTCAAACCAAGTATTACTTTCGATACTGAACGGTCCAGCGGTTTGGTATAATATTCCAATCATCTATTTAAAACGGGGAAATGATTCTATTCGTTCTATCACTGGGGTAGGACCTAAAGCAAAATATGCTCCTTTGATTTCTTTTTTTGATGAAACAGGAGAATATAAGTTGTCTTCTCAACTAGAGAGCGCTTATCGTGCAGCAGTACCCAATCAGTTTCAAAAAGACTTCATTGAAGTTGACAAAAGAGTAAATCTTTTATATTCTGCACTAGAAGGGAAAGTGTTACGTATTTTTCCAATACCAGAGGATGATAATAATAAATGGGTTTCATTTCCTGAGCTAAATGAAGCTGATTTTAAGGGTACAGATTCTCTTTATGTAAACAATGTTTTACCCTTATATTTTCAATCCCTCAGAGCTGGAAAAGTAAATAACGATTATACACAAGCTACTGAATTGTTGGAAAGTGTAGCAGGTTTTCAGAAACGATTTGGAGCTAAGGTAATGCCCTCCGAAGATAAAATTGCAGCTGAAATTGCATATAACAAATATGATATTTTCAAGAAACTTTTCAGTTGGTATCTTTATGTAGGAACCTTCTTTTTCTTTGTATTAATGATTCAAATATTTAAGGATTCAAGTCTCATTAAATCAAGTATAGTATTTTTTAAAGGAGCGATTGGCTTCTTGTTTTTACTGCATACAGCAGGATTAATTGCCCGCTGGTATATTTCAGGTCATGCGCCTTGGAGTGATGCATATGAATCTATGATTTATGTAGCTTGGGCAACGATGTTTTTTGGGCTTGCTTTCGGTAGAAAGTCAAACTTAACAATGGCGGCAACAACTTTTGTTACTTCTATGATTTTGATGATTGCCCATTGGAACTGGATGGACCCAGCAATTGCTAATTTACAGCCTGTTTTAGATAGTTATTGGTTGATGATTCATGTTGCTGTAATTGTAGGAAGTTACGGTCCATTTGCTTTGAGCATGATTATTGGAATTGTAGCCTTATTACTTATTCTTTTGACAACTAAAAAGAATAAGGAACGTATGAATCTGAATATTAAAGAATTGACTGTGATAAACGAACTTTCTTTAACTGTAGGTTTGATCATGCTAACCATAGGGAATTTCCTTGGAGGTATGTGGGCAAATGAAAGTTGGGGAAGATATTGGGGTTGGGATCCTAAAGAGACTTGGGCATTGATTAGTATTATGATTTATTCTTTTGTAATTCACATGCGCCTTATTCCAGCTTTGAAAAGTAGGTGGATGTTTAATTTCTCTAGTGTTCTTGCTTTTGCTAGTATTATGATGACTTATTTTGGAGTTAATTTTTATTTGTCTGGATTGCATTCTTATGCTAGTGGAGATAAAATAATAACACCAAACTTTGTTTATTACGCCTTGCTGTTTGTTGCAGTCTTGGGTGGTGCCTCTTATTGGAGGTTCAGGAATATGTATCGAAAGTAGTATGTTTTTAGTTTGAATGACAAGAATCATTTTTTAGAGCTTATACTGGCTACACTTTTAATTAGTACATCGGGTGTGCTTGGAAGGTATATTGCTCTTGATCCTCCTGTTATTATTTGGTTTCGTGCGTTTTTAGCTTTAATTACACTTTATTTTTATTGTCGTTTTAAAAATTTAAACCTTAAGATACTTTCGAAGAAAGACCTTCCTTCTCTATTATTAAGTGGAGTTTTTATGGCAGGTCATTGGGTCACCTACTTTTATTCACTAAAAATTTCTAACGTGGCATTAGGGGTTTTGTCATTGTATACTTTCCCTGTTATAACAGCTTTGTTAGAGCCTTTTTATATTAAATCTAAACTCAGTTATATCCAGGTTGTTTTGACTCTAATGATTTTAGTTGGAGTTTATATCTTAGTTCCAGAGTTTGATTTAAAGAATGATCAATTTAAAGGGGTTTTAGTAGGTGTTTTTTCTGCTTTATTATATGCATTAAGGACTTTAATTTTAAAACGTCATGTAAAGAATTATAGTGGAACCGTTATTATGTTTCACCAGATGCTGATCGTATCTGTGCTTTTGATTCCATTTTTATTTTACATGGATTTATCTCCAATTTCATCTCAATTACCACTATTACTATTATTAGCTGTTGTTACTACTGCTATCGGTCATACATTATTTGTAAAAAGTTTAATGAATTTTGAGGTTAGTACAGCAAGTATAATTAGTAGTTTACAACCGATTTTTGGAATCATCTTGGCTTTTATTTTTTTAAGTGAAATCCCTTCTAGCAATGTTTATATTGGGGGTGCTATAATTCTTTTTTCAGTAGTTGTTGAAAGTATACGAACTAAAAATAAACCAAATCAAAATGACTAGTCGTATTGCAGTTATATCTTTTATACTATTATCTTTTTATTCTTGCTCTCAAAGGTCAGTAGAGTATTCTGATGAATTTAAACTTGCTAAACAAGAAGAAATATGGGAATCTAAAGGGATTAATTCTTATTCCTTTACACAACGTATAAGTTGTTTTTGCAGCGAGGAATATACACTTCCAAAGGAAGTCATTGTATTTGAAAATCAAATAATTTCAGTTAACGGGATTCCCTATGATCCTTCTACAGATTCCTCCATATTGAGAATTGAGGACCGTTTTGACTATATAACAAATGGGTTAGAACGTAACCCAGAAATTTACAGGGTTACCTATGATCTAGAATATGGTTTTGTAAGCGACTTTTATTTTGACTTTAGCCTCAATATAGCAGACGAAGAAATTCAGTATTACTTTACTGATTTCAGTCAAAACTAGGTGAACAATTTACTTTTTGAAAGCAGCAATAAATTCATCTTCATCTTTTCCTTCTGAGACAAAGCTCAATGCTTTTCTAACAACTTCATTGGAATTTTCAGTAAACCCAAGTCCTATAACTAGACGGTTTAAAAGTTCTTTTTCATTATCATCCGCAATATTATCTGCATAGATAATTCGAGTAAGATCAAATAAACGTTCCAATCTTCTTACTTCGTTTGCTGGAGGGTTTACATTATAATTGCTTGAATTCGAAAGAATTTTCTGATATTCTTCATCTTCAATCTCAAGATTAATTGCCATTCGATCTAGGAATTTTTGTTCCTCATCAGTAACGGTTCCATCAGCTTGAGCTATTTGTACAATTGCCGCGAAATGATCACGATTTCTTTTTTTAAATCCGGAAGAATAAATATCAGATATTGACATAGTTTAAATTTTGATTAAATATAAAAAATAGCCTAGCTCTTTCCTATAGCCAGGCTATTCTTTTTTAATTTTATTTAGAAATAATCGGTCTTAATTTTCAGAGCTTTGGTTGAAGCAGTACCTGAAATGAGCTTGCAAGTTTTTGTTCGAATTGTTTCTTTTCTTTTTAGCCCATTTGTTTATGTCATTTTGAACCATTTCCAGGAGTGCTTTTATTTCCGGGTTTAATTTTTCATCTTTCTTCAGTTCTTTTAATCGATCAATGAAGTTAAGTTGAAGTGCTCGTTCAAAGGTGTCAGGTTTATCTCTTGTTTCAAATATGTTATTAAAAAGTATTTCAATTAATTCATTCACTCCAAGTGAGGTTCCAACGAGTGTTTGTGAAGTAGACAATATACGGTTTAAGAGCCTTTTAGATAAAAATCTGTTCAGCGCGGAACGTTGTAAGTTTTGAATAAGTTGTAGACTCCCCTCATTTTTAAAATTAGAAATCAAAGACTCCTCTATTAACCAATAGGGAGTATCCCATAATTCTTGATTTAAAAATTTTAAGGCTCTAAGTTGTTCAGCTCTAGGGGTGTTTATGTAAGTGTAAACTTCTTCTTGATTGTTGTTATGAAGAGTTTCGTTAACTCCTCCAACAATCGTATGAACGTGATAAATGTATCGTCTGTATACACTGATCATTTCACCGTATAACTCTTCTAAATCATCATAATTAGAGTTGTTTGATAAAGTCCATTCAGGGAGATTCTCAGCAACTATCTTTAGGTTTTTTATACCGTAATTACTAGCTTTCACAGGATCGTTTCCAATGTTTTCAGTTTGAGAATTAGGATCATTTCCTCTACCTCCAAACATATAGATTGGATCTAAGGATTTGGAATCAACAAAATGTTTCAATTCATTTGTTTCTTCTTCAATAGTTTTGGAACCAAAGTAACGGTAACCCCATTCAATTGCATAATCATCATAAGGTCCTAATTGTCTCACAAATCTGATGTTTTCATCCCCTGGTTGTGCTACGTAGTTGTAGCGTGCATAATCCATTATCGTAGTAGCAATACCCATTTTTTGAGTAAACTTTCCTGATCTTAAAGAATCTACAGCATAAGCAGAACTAGCTTTCATATTATGAGGTAAACCTAGGGCATGACCAATTTCATGTGAAATTACACGACGCATCATTTCTCCAATTTCCTTTTCTGGAGTATTTAGAGTTCTAGCTTTAGGATTTGCCGCAGCAGTTTCTAATAGATACCTATTTCTATAGCTTCTAAGGTGGTTGTGATACCAGATAATATCGCTTTCAATTATCTCTCCTGTTCGTGGGTCTGAAACACTTGGGCCAACCGCATTTCTTGTTTTAGATGCTACATATCGAACGGTAGAATATCGAATGTCTTCTGGACTAAAGTCAGGGTCTTCTTCCTTGGTAGGGGGGTCTTTTGCAATTATTGCATTTTTAAAACCAGCTTTTTCAAAAGCGATGTTCCAATCTTCAATTCCTTGTTTGAAGTAAGGACGCCATTTGATAGGGGTAGCTGGGTCAAGGTAATATACTATTGGTTTAATAGGTTCTACTAATTCCCCTCGCATATAAGCTTCAGGGTCTTTAGGTTCAAGGCGCCATTTTCTTACAATTTCAATTTCATCTGCTTTAAGTGCGTCTGAGCTGTAATCAACTTTTTTTATGGAAAACCATCCTACCCGGTGGTCTTTAAAACGAATTTTCATTTGATCTTCAGGAAGCTCTATAAAAGAATGATTTATTTGAAAGCTAAACGTTTGACTGCTATTAGATCGAGGAGCTTTAGAAGCGCTAAAGGTTAATGTATGAAGAATTTCAGTATTTTTCGGAAAACTTCTAGCACTATCGATTAGACTTCTTTTTTCATCTGCACTTCCTATCTTATAGTTTGTCTTCTGTGATTTTTGAATGATATTAAAACCAGGTGAATCACTTAAAAAATGAGAACTTACATCGATTAAAAATCGATTTGATTCTTTATTTTTAATTTCAAAAGCTGCTAATATGGGTTGAAAATTATTTTCATCTACACTCAGGCTAATTGGATCATCTGGGGATGCAATATTGCTGAAAGATATTTGTTTCCATATAATTTTCTTTCCCTTTTTTGTGAAACGAATTACTTGTTGAGCAGTTTTGGAACCAGCATTTGTATATGCTGAATAGTTTGCTGGGATTTGTGCAATTCTTGTAACTACGAGTAAGTCTTTATTGAGTAAGTTATGACTAATTTCAAAATATAATTTATTGTCTTCATTTAAATAGGTAGTAATTAACCCCTTGTTTTGGGTCATTTTTTTGGTTAATGAGTCAATACTTTGTGTTAATTTTTTGGATGTATTTTTTTTTTGGGCTTGAATTCCAAAAGATAATAATACGCTTAAGAACAGTAAATGAAATTTCATAGAATAGTTTTTAGTAAATCTACAAAAAAACAATTCTAAATTTTAAAAGGAAGCTTTTAGAAATATTATTCTTGAAGGGCTGATAACTCAAACCAACGTGTCGTTTTCTGGTCAAGTTCTTGTTCTAGATTACCAAGTTGAATTGAAAGCTCTTCGATTTCTTTAGGAATTAATGATTCTGTCGAAAATCTGTTTTGAATTTCTTCTTTTAGTTTTTCCGATTTTTCTATCTCTCTTTCAAGTTTTTTGAACTCTTTTTGTTCTTCGAAAGATAAAGCTGTTTTTTTTGGTGTTTCTTTCCACTCTTTTTTTATTTTCTTTTCGTTGCTATTGCTGTTGTTTCTTTCTTCAGTTTTAGAATCTTCATACACGCGGTAGTCAGAATAATTTCCAGGAAAATCTTCGATTACACCTGCTCCCTGGAAAACAAATAAATGATCTACTATTTTATCCATAAAATAACGATCGTGAGAAACAACAAGAAGACATCCAGGAAAATCTAGAAGAAAACTTTCCAGAACGTTTAAAGTAACAATATCTAAATCATTGGTAGGTTCATCTAATATTAAAAAATTTGGATTCTGAATTAAAACTGTGCATAGATATAAACGTTTACGTTCTCCACCACTTAGTTTCTCTACAAAATCATATTGTTTTTTTCTGTCGAAAAGAAAACGTTCTAATAGCTGTTGAGCGGATATTTTTCTTCCTTTTTTTAGCGGGATAAAATCACCAAATTCTTTGATTACATCGATCACCTTTTGACCTTCTTTGGTTTTAATTCCGTTTTGTGTGTAGTACCCAAATTTCAATGTTTCACCCCATACAATTTTTCCTGCGTCTGGAGTGTCGTTTGAGGTTAGTAAATTTAAGAAAGTAGATTTTCCAGTACCATTTTTACCAATAATACCTATACGATCATTTCTCTGGAACATATAATCAAATTGATCTAAAATAACTTTTTCTCCAAATGCTTTTTGAACTTTGTGCATCTCGATCATTTTACTTCCCAAGCGTTCCATGTTAATTTCTAACTGGACCTGATGCTCATTTCTACGTTGACTAGCTTTTTCTTTTATTATTTTAAAATCTTCAATTCTTGATTTAGATTTTGTGGTACGGGCCTTGGGTTGTCGTCGCATCCAATCCAGCTCTTTTTTAAAATGTAACTTGGTTTTATGAGCCTCCACACTTTCTTGAATAAGACGTGCTTCTCTTTTTTCGAGATAATAAGAATAATTTCCTTTGTAGGAATATAAATCACCCTCATCCAATTCAATTATTTCATTACAAACCCGTTCTAAGAAATAACGGTCGTGAGTAACCATTAATAAGGTTAGTTTTTCTTTTGCAAAATACGCTTCCAACCATTCGATCATTTCTAGATCTAAATGGTTTGTAGGTTCGTCAAGGATTATTAGTTCAGGTTGTTTGAGAAGAGCATTGCACAATGCAATTCTCTTTTTTTGTCCCCCAGATAAACTTCCTACAACAGCATTTAAATCATTAAGTTTTAGTTTAGATAAAATTTGTTTGTATTGATTTTCAAAATCCCATGCCTGATTTTGATCCATAGCTTCAAATGCTTTTTGATAAGCTTCCTGATCTTCTGGATTTTCTAGAGCTCTCTCATAATCAGAAATAATTTTTAGCGTTGGGTTGTCAGCTTGAAGAATAGACTCTTCCACAGTAAGTTTAGGATCTAGATTTGGTTCTTGTGCAAGATAGGCTACTCGTGTTCCTTTTCTATAAATAACACTTCCTTCGTTTGGAGTATCTTCTCCGGCAATAATATTGAGAATGGATGTTTTTCCACTTCCATTTTTAGCAATAAGAGCAATTTTTTGACCTTTATTTATCCCAAATGAAATAGGCTTAAAAATAACTTTTTCGCCATATGACTTCGATATGCCTTCAATTGAGAGTAAATTCATAGGGTAGTATTTCTTTTTTCAGATTACAAAAATACACATTCATTATTTGGTTGTTTCTGTATTTTAAAATAATAATTTATTGTAATCAACTAGATTTTAATTTCATAAAATACATTTCCTATCTTTGATAGGATTCAGTATAATAATCTCCTGATTTTTAAAGTCAAATTTCGATTCCCATTACTATGAAGAACTATTTTTTTTTAGCGGTTATTTCCTTAGCTCTTTTTTATTGCAAAAAAACTCCTTTAGATGATGATTCAATTTTCGATGTTTCAATCGGATCAAGTGTTTTGCCTTACATTCAAGTTTCAACAGAGGAGCCTATCCAGAACGAGCCTAAAATTCCGGCAGTCATGAATATATATCTAGAAGACACAAATGTTTTTTCTTCAACAATAGGTATAGAGTATCGAGGTTCAACATCGTATCGTTTGTCAGACAAAAAGTCATTTGGAATTGAGCTATGGGATGCTGCAAATGAAGGCTATGATTCAGAGGTGCTAGGATTCCCAGAGGAAGAAGATTGGATTTTTATGGGAAATGTATACCGCGCCTCAGATAATAGAATATTTGATCCCACATTGATGCATCATTTTTTGGGGTATAAGTTATACAGATCTATGGGTAATTATGCTAGTAGAAGTAAGTACGTTGAGTTAGAAATTAACAACAGTTACCAAGGAGTTTATGTTTTTATGGAAAAATTAAAACGAGACTCTAACAGGATAGATGTAAATAAATTGAAGCCTTCTGAAAATGATGGGGAAAATTTAACAGGAGGTTATATTTTGAAAATAGATAAAACATCCGGTGGAGATGTTGCTGCAAATGAGCCTTTAGAATATTACGAAGATAATTGGGCAGATGATGCTCGATATTCTGAATTTTTAAGTTTTAGATCACAATATGACATTTTCGGAAATATTTTGAGTAACGAACCTTTTGGTCCACCCTATCATTCGCAACAATATCTAGAAACTTATTTTCTTTACGAGCACCCAAAAGCAGAGGATATTACTCCACAACAAAAAAGTTATATTCAAACTTATATTCGAGATTTCGAGACTGCTTTATTAACGGATGATTTTTCTACTTCAGAGAGAACTTACACCGATTACATTGATCTAAGCAGTTTTGTAGATTATTTTATTTTAAATGAATTAACTGGAAATATTGACGCTTACCGACTAAGCACCTATATGCACAAAGACAAATCTGGTTTATTGAAAATGGGGCCAGTATGGGATTTAAATATTGGATATAACCGTCAAGATCGTGTTCCTACTACCGATTGGATTGCAAATTATAATCAGTATGTTTCACAAGACGCATGGATGGTTCCTTTTTGGTGGACTCGTTTATTAGAAGATCCTGTTTTTAAAACTGCTCTCAGAGTACGTTGGAATGAATTAAGAAATAACACCCTCAGTAATTCTTATGTTTTGAGTTTAGTTTCAGATACCTCAAATTATTTAATTTCAAATGGTGCAATAGCTAGAAATTATGAAAAATGGTCTGGTATTCCTGTAGATTATAACAATTCTATTAGTGAGCTTATCGCTTATTTAGAAGATCGATTGAGTTGGATGGATGGTACAATCAGCGCCTATTAAATTCGAGTTAAGTTACTGTTTTTTAGTAATTTAATTAATATTTTGTTTTTAGTTTCATTTTAGGTGTTTAATTTATTATGTTTGCATCACTTTTGGTTAACCAATATAATCAACACATTTAAATTATGGAATTCAGATCAGGTTGTCCTATTTCAAACTTACTAGATTTAGTAGGTGATAAGTGGTCATTACTTATAATTAGAGATTTATTTTCTAATAAGAGTACCTTCAAGGAATTTATGGGGTCTGCTGAAAAAATAGCAACGAATATATTATCCGATCGTCTTAAATCATTAAGTGATAAAGGAATTATTGATTTTGCATACGCTCACAACAATAAAAAGACGAAGTACTATTACTTAACAGACATCGGAATAAATCTCTATCCGATAATTTATGAAATGTCTATGTGGAGTAAGAATAATTTAAATGTAGAATTCAATACTATTGCTAATGATTGGTTTGAAGAAAATAAATCTTTAAGTGATGAAAAAGTAATTTCCTCTTCAATTGATGACTATCTAGCAAATAGAAAAGCTCTATTTTTAAAATTTGAGGTTTAAAAATTCTTCAGTTTAAATTTCATTCAATCCTTTTATATTCCGATAAGTGCCTATTTACTTAGTCTTTGGTTTCAATTAGTTAATAATAACCGTCTCTACTTAATTTGTTAAGACTTTTTTTTATTGATTTGTTTTTTGAAACTAAAGTGTTAGGTTAATTTATATACTCATTTTCTTTTTTTATTGTTACAGTGCTATCGTTCATAAGTATTGAGGCATGACCTAATGTTTTGGGTAGTTCATATCCAAAGAAATATTTCATTGTTTCAATTTTTCCGATATAAAAATCATCAGAATAAGGAGAGTCAGTTTTATTTAAATTCTCTTCCGCTTTGGTAGCAATTTCTAGCCAAGTCCATCCAATTAATATTAAACTAAAAAACTCCATGAATATACTCGCATCAGCCAGATATCTTTCATAATCACCACTTAAAGCATGGGGCATCAGTTTTTCAAGTATTTTTTGAGTAAGTTTTAATTTTTCTGCCAATTCTTCAGCAAAAGGTATAAGAGATTTATGCTCTTTAGAAGCTTCTATTGTTTGTAATATTTCTGAAGATAAAAAAGCTAATCCAGATCCATTGCCCATTGTAATTTTCCGACCCAGTAAGTCTTGTGATTGAATCCCTGTAGTTCCTTCGTAGATTGCAGAAATTCTAATGTCTCTGTAATATTGTTGAAGAATAAAGTCTGAACAGAATCCATAACCTCCCAAAACTTGTAGACCATTATTTACTGCATAACTCCCAGCTTCTGAAGGATAGGTTTTTACAACAGGTATTATCATTTCTAATAAGGTGTTGTATTTATTTTTTTCATCTTCAGATATTGCTGTTAATTCTATGTCATAATATTTAGCTGCTCGAAGAATTAAACTCATTGATCCTTCAACTACTGCTTTTTGTAAGAGTAGCATCCTTCTTACATCTGGATGTTCAATAATTAGACTCTGACTTTCGTTTGGATTTTTTTTACCATCGCTAGAAAGCTTTCTGCCTTGAGGACGTTCATTTGCGTATTGCAGTGATGCATAATATCCTGCAGAAGCAATTGCAGATGCCGCTCTTCCAACACCAATTCTAGCTGCGTTCATCATTAAGAACATATAATTTAACCCTTGAGTTTCATTTCCAACTAACCATCCTCTACAATCATCATTATCTCCAAACCCAAGGTGGGTAGTACAGTATCCTTTTTGACCCATTTTTTGAAAATCAGCAACAGTTGTTACGTCATTAGGTGTTAGGGACCCTGAATCTTCTGGTCTGTTTTTGGGTACAATGAAAAGAGAAATTCCTTTTGTACCACTTGGCGCACCCTCTACACGAGCTAGCACTAAATGAACAATATTATCAGCAAATTGATTGTCACCTCCTGAAATAAATATTTTTTGGCCTGTTATTTTATAATAACCCTCTGAAGTTGGTTTTGCTTTTGTAACAATATCTGATAAAGAACTTCCAGCTTGTGGTTCTGTAAGGCACATAGTGCCTCCCCATTTTCCGGATAACATGTTTGGAACATAGGTTTGGTTTAGTTCTTTATTTGCAAAATGAATAATTAATTCTGCAGCACCTTGAGTTAATCCAGCATAACCCGGTAAATGGTTATTTGCAGCATCCAAAATATAAGTGGCAGCAGTATGCGCTAGAAATGGGATTTGCATACCCCCGTCTTCATAATTAAAAGAGGCAGATATAATTCCAAGATCACCACCTTTATACATCATGGTTTTAACTTGATCGTGTACATAAACTTTTCCGTCTTTGTAATAGGCTGGTTTTTCATCCATTTCTTTTACAAATGGAAATAATTCTTTATCTCCAAAATCTTTTGTTGATTCTAAAAAAAGATCAAGAGACTCTTTATCGTGGTCTTCAAAACGTTCTCTTTCTAATAACTCTTCTAGTTGATGAACATCATAAAGCATAAACTTTAATGTGTCCATATCTACGTATTTTTTCATCACTTATTAAATTTTTTAAAATTTACAGATAATTTTAGTGATAGGATTCAAACTTATCAGTTATTTTTAATTAATATGCTTTATATACTGTAAAATGGGATTAAAATCTGAACAAAGATTCTTATGTTGTTTTCGGTCATGCTGTAATTACCATTATAATTCTAATATAAAATTATTTTAAAACATATTAAGTGTTTTATATTAACGATATTGTTATTCACAACAAACTTTGTTTGAAAAAACATTTTTTATACTTACGAGATGAAAGAAAATAAAACTAATTATAAACACTTCAATTCAATTACAACACGATGGATGGATAATGATGTTTATGGCCATGTGAATAACGTTACTTATTACTCCTATTTTGATACTACAATTAATCATTTTCTGATCAATAATTGCGGATTGAATATTAAAAGTGATCCTATAATAGCCTATATAGTTCATTCTGATTGTACCTATCATAATGGCATTTCTTTTCCAGATCAAATTGATATAGGACTTAGAATTAATAAATTAGGGACTACTTCGGTTACCTATGGGTTGGCTCTATTTAAGAAAGGGGACGAGGAAGCATCTGCAAGTGCAACCTTTATTCAAGTGTTTGTTAATCGGGAAAATGAAAAACCAGTTGCTATTCCAAATAAAATTAAGGAGGTTTTAATTTTATTTTAACAGGGATTATGTCTTAAGGTTACTTCTCCATGGATCAGTCTATTTTCTTTATCTACTCCACTAAATACTCCAGTGTATGATTGTTTTTTCTTTGTTATAAAATAAGTTTTAAAATAAATTTCCGCTTGATTTAATTCCATTAATCCAGAAAAACAAAAGCTAAATTGGACAACATACCCTTTGTTGTCAATTTGTATGTCATTGCTTTCAAAATAGATTTCATTTAACAATGATTTCTTTTGGTCCAAATATTTTTTACGCACATACACCTACAGAAAAGGTTAAGATTTCATCGACTCAAAAGTTATGGAGTCTTCTAGTCTCCATATTATAATCAGTAGAGATTACAGAATAGTAAATATATTTTTAGCTAAAAATATTCAGTTAGTGCTACAATTCCATTGAAAGATATAATGCAGGCAAACAGTAACGCAGCACTTAATCCTATATTTACTATCAAACCAGGTTTGTGCTCTTTCATTAGTCTTTTGTTGTTTATTAGAAGGATTATTCCTACAATTACTAATGGAAGTACAAATACGTTAAAAACCTGGGATAATATTTGAATTTCAATAGCATTTGCTCCAATTATTGGAACTGTAAGCGCCAAAACACTTGCTATACCAGTAACAACTTTAAATTGCTTAGAGCTTGTGTCTAATTCACCTGATTGGTAATCACTCAATAAAAGTGGAGCAATCAATAAACAAGGAAATATAGAAGAAAGCCCAGCACTTAAAGTACCGAAGAAAAACAGTGTAAATGCAAATTTACCTGCTACAGGTTCGAGTACACCTACCATGTCTATTACTGCTGTTACTGGTTTATTTACGTGATATAATGCTCCACAAGCAACTGCCATTATGGTTCCGCTAATAATAAACACTAAGGAAGCTGCTACTATAGCATCGTTTTTTTCTGTTTTGAGGTTATTTTTATTCCATCCTTTTCCTTTCACAAATAAAGGTCTTGACAGAAAAGTAGCAGCAGCCATTGTTGTTCCAACAAAAGCAGCGACCATCATTTTACCACCCTTTACTTGAGGTATAGACGGTATTAATCCTTCAATTACCTCCAATGGAAGAGGTTGGATAAATAGCAATGAAAAGATGAAAGAAAAAGCCATTATAGTGACAAATATGACTAATATCTTTTCGAAGAAGGTGTATTTCCCAACCATTAATAAACTGTACATTATTGCTATAACAATAACAGAAATTATTATTACTGTGGTGTAACGGTCTCCAATTAAGCTAGGAAAGTATACAGCTAAAATTTCGAAAATAATATTTGAAGATATTCCTAAAATTCCTATGAGTGAATTCCATTGACCAAAAGTAATTCCGACAATGATTAAAATTGCAATAATTTTTCCACCTTTAATATATTTTTTGAAACTATAAAGTGCAGTTTTACCAGTAACTAAAGCGTAGTTTCCATAGGCATGCATAAGTATTCCAGAAAACACACAACTCAATAAAAGAACCCAAAGTAGTTGCATTCCATAGGTGCTACCGGCTACAATCATTGAGGTAACGCTTCCAGTCCCGATGGTATAGCCTATCGCAAAAATACCAGGTCCAAAACCAAGAATTAATATGAGTAATTTTTTAAATAATGAATTATTTTTTGGTTCGTTTTCCATTTTTATGATTTAGTGTTTGAATTATATCAATAAATAAAACTATTGATTATTTTGTTATAATGATTAGAACTAAAAGATTTTCTTGATTCAATTGGTTTGAAATTGCTAAAGCAAAATGAAAGGTTGTTTTTAAATTATTCTTATTTTTACTTTTATGCCATTAATAAATATTTAACCCAGTAAAAAATATTTTATGAACGTTTTAGAAATATCTACAGTGTTACTTCTTCTTGCATCTGTCTTTTCAATAATAAATTTAAGAATATTAAAATTACCTCAAACCATTGGATTGATGGTTTTGGCAATTATGTTGTCTGTTTGTGTTTTGGTAACTGGTCTAATAGTTCCGTCTTTTTTAGATGCAGTTACTTCTTTAACCCAACGCTTTGACTTTAGCACACTTTTAATAAAAGTAATGCTTCCCTTTTTACTCTTTGCTGGTGCCATAACAATTAATCTTAAGGAACTGCTTAAAGATAAGGTTACTATCTTATTTTTAGCAACCTTCGGAGTCTTGTTTTCAACCTTTGCGGTAGGGTATGGTACTTATTGGTTAACCCAACAATCATTCCTGGGTTTATCTGGGTTGGGGCTGACTTTAATTGATTGTTTACTTTTTGGAGCTCTAATTGCTCCAACAGATCCTATTGCTGTCCTTGCTATGGTAAAAAAGATGAACCTATCTCCAGCAACTGAAACTAGAATTGCAGGAGAATCACTTTTTAATGATGGTATCGGAGTTGTATTGTTTTTGACTTTACTCAATATTAAGACTGAAGGTATAGAGCAAGTAACGGCTCAAAGTATTGGGTCTTTATTTGTAACTGAGGTTGTTGGAGGTCTTGCTTTAGGAGCACTTGTTGGTTTTTTAGGTTTGAAACTCCTTCGATATATTGAAAATGAATTTGTTGAATTAGAGGTTCTTATAACACTCTCTTTGGTCCTTATTGTATCGGTAATTGCAGATCGATTTCATCTTTCCGGACCGATTGGTGTAGTGATTTTAGGATTATTTTTAAATAAAAATATTGAATCTTCTGAAGAAGAATCTTCAATGGGAGCTTATGTATATAAGTTTTGGCATTTATTAGACGAAACCCTAAATGCAATTTTATTCATTCTGATTGGATTAGAAATTTTGACCTTGTTTCAAAACTTTCAATTCAACTATCTTATTTTATCTCTTATTGTCATCGTTCTTGTTGTTGTGTCTAGAGGAATTGGGGTGCTTATTCCAATTAAAATACTTTCGATTAAGAAAGTATTTGAAGAGAAAACAGCTTTGATTATAACGTGGGGAGGGCTTCGTGGAGGATTGAGTATAGCTTTAGCTTTAAATTTACCCGCTTCACTTGGAGATGGGAAATCGCTTATACTTTTCTTGACTTATGCGGTAGTGCTCTTTACGATCCTTGGACAAGGACTGACGCTCAAAAAAATAGTAAAATAATTATTTAAAAATTAGACAAAAAGTTCTTGGTGATTAATTAATTATTGAGAGCTTTTTTCTCTTTCTTTTTAGCCTTCTTTTTGGCTTTATTTTCTTTTTCTATTCTAATTTCCTCTACGAAAGAAGCACTTATAACACCTGTTGGAATAGCTACTATTCCAATTCCAACTAATGATATTAAGGTTGCAAAAATTTTACCCCCTACAGTAACAGGATAAACATCACCATAACCAACTGTAGCAAGCGAAACAGTTGCCCACCAAATGGATTCTGTTATACTAGAAAACTTATCAGGCTGAGCTTCATTTTCTAAATAATAAATCGCAGATGCCGAAAACAAAATGGTTAAAACAGATAAAAACAGTGTGAAAATCAGCTCTGCTTTTACACCAGCTAAAGATTTTGTAAATACTTTTAACGAATTACTATTTCTACCAAGTTTAAATATTCGAGTCAATCTAAATAACCTGAGAATTCTTAAAAAACGACCGTCTAGTTTGATGAATTGATTTAAGTAGAATGGAAGTATTGAAATCAAATCAATTATTCCAAAAAGACTGAAGACGTATGAATATATCCCCTTAGTTCCATCTAATTTATATGCGTTTACAATCCGGTAAATATATTCTGTAGAAAAAATAAGTATGGATATTAATTCAAAAATATAGAAATAAGAACTATAAGCAGTTCTTAAACTAAGATGAGACTCTAATACCATTGCTATAACGTTTACAATTATTAATAGGTATATAAATCGATCAATTAGTTTGAATGTTTTCATAAGAGTTGATAAAATGTTTTTTTAATCTATTTAATTAGATCAAAAGTAATTTTTAAATTTAGTTAGTAAATCTACTAAATAATTTAAAAACAAGATTCTTTCAAATTACATTATCTATTCTTATTTAATATTTTGTTCGGGAATATTATTTTACAAAACACGTAACACTTAGGAATTAAAAATAAAACAGTAAATTTAAAAATGGGAATACAAAAAGCTTTTCTTGGTAATGTATAAATCGTTTGACTATATTATAGTAGGTGCGGGTTCTGCAGGTTGTGTTTTAGCAAATCGTTTGTCAGAAGATCCGAATAATACTGTTCTTTTATTAGAAGCAGGAGGTCCCGATTCTAATTTAAATATTCAAATCCCTGGAGCTTATCTTAAGATTCATAAGAGTAAAGATGATTGGGGATTTTGGTCAGAGAAACAAGCTGAAGTTTTAGATAGAAAGATTTATTTGCCAAGGGGAAAAACACTCGGAGGAAGCAGTTCTACAAATGCAATGGCCTATGTTCGTGGTAATGCATCTGACTATGATGGATGGTCTGCACTCGGGAATTCTGGGTGGAGTTATAATGAAGTCTTACCCTACTTTAAGCGTTCGGAAAACCATGCTCAAATCGACTCGTTAGATTCAAAATATCACAGTGCTTCGGGTGAATTAAATGTTACGGTTCCTCTTAAATTTAGATCTCCTTTTGTTTCAGGTTTTATTGACGCTTGTGAGTCTGTTGGAATTCCAAAAACATATGATTATAATGGTGAAAGCCAGGTCGGAGCAAGTGTAGTTCAGAGTACTATTAAAGATGGCAAAAGAATAAGCGGAGCAAAGGCTTTTTTAACTCCAATTTTAGATCGATCAAACCTCACAGCTATTACTCAGGCACATGTTGAAAAAATTATTATTAAAGATAAAACTGCAATAGGAGTTCAATACACTAGGGGAAGTAAAAAAAATCAAGTTTTTGCAAAAAAGGAAGTACTTCTTTCTGCAGGTTCATTTCAATCTCCACAGTTACTAATGTTATCTGGAATTGGAGATTCAACCGAACTACAATCTCATGGAATTCAGTGTATAAAGGATTTAAAAGGGGTTGGTAAAAACCTTCAAGATCATTTGTTTTTCCCTATTTGTAACGAATCTATAACACAAGAAGGAGTAAATCATAAAATTACTTTAATTAGTCAAATTCGTGGAGCTTGGGATTATTTTGTGCATAAAAAGGGTGTTTTTTCTACAAGTCCACTTGAAGGAATGGCTTTTTTTGATGTAAATCAAAAAAGAGATGATGTAAATTTTCAATTACACTTTTCACCCATGTGGCTTGGAAACAAGTACGGATATGATCCTTATGATTTGAGTACATTTCCAAAAGAAGATGGTTTTACTATTTTCCCTACATTACTACACCCTAAAAGTAGAGGTACTGTAAGTCTTTCCTCTAAAGACCCAAAAGCTCATCCGATAATCCAACCCAATTTTTTAAGTGAAAAAGAAGATTTAGATTGTTTGGTAAAAGGAGGAAAGTTGGTTTTTAAAATAATGGAACAAGAACCTTTGCAAAAGTTTACTAAGCAAAATGGACTGCCAGTAGATCGTTCTTCCGATGAAAATCTAATTGAACACATTAAGAAAACATTAGAAACAGTTTATCATCCTGTTGGAACTTGTAAAATGGGTATTGATGAAATGGCTGTTGTAGATCCAGCCTTAAAAGTTCATGGAATAAAAAACTTACGAGTTGTGGATGCTTCTATAATGCCTAAAATAGTTTCTGGGAACACAAATGCTCCAGTTTATATGATTGCTGAAAAAGCCGCAGATATGATTCTAAATAATAAATAAAAATTCTTGTAAACTGTTTTTGACTTTGTAGTGAATTTTATATTCTACCTTTTCTATTTGGAGATTATTGTGTTGGTGATTGCTATTCTATAGCTCTAAGTTCTTTTGTATACTTAGAAATTATATATCCTAGAATTTTAATAAGTACAGTATTACTTCTTACATCAACAAAAACAACTTTAGTTACGTTCTAAATGATATTGAGGTAAACCAAGGTTTTGTATCTTTGAAAAAGATATTTCAATTAATCATTTAATGTATTCTTTTTCAGTAACTTAAATGTATGTTTAGGTAGATTTAGCTCTTGATCATGAAAATTAACAATTTTAAACTAGAACGATATTTTGGGAAACATGAATTTACTGCAAAGTATCTATTGTCTAGTTCAGATTGTGATGGTTATGAATTAAGTTATGTGTTGGATCAAGCTTCTAAAGAGGAAATTTATTTATGGGAAAACCTTACCCTTGGGTATACCGAAAGTGAGGGAAATCCAATGCTTCGAGAGGCAATTTTACAATACTACAAAGTAGATTCAATTGAAAACATTGTAATTGCGTCACCTGGAGAATTAAATTTTGCAAGTATGAATGTGCTTTTGGATGCAAAAGACCACGTTATAACTGTTTCTCCTTGTTATCAATCACTTTCCGAAGTGGTAAAGTCAATTGGTTGTACAGTGTCGTATTGGACTCCAAACACAGAAGATTGGGAATTTAATTATAAGGATTTAGAGCAACTCATTCAGAAAAACACCAAATTAATAATTCTTAATTTCCCTCATAACCCAACTGGAGCTTATTTAAATTATAAACAGCTTGATGCTGTAGTTGCGATTGCAAGAAAACATGATATTTATATTTTTTCTGATGAAATGTATCATAAACTAGTTATTGGAAACATTAATGAACTTCCGCCAATTGCTGATGTTTATGAAAAAGGAATTAGTTTGTGGGGAACCTCAAAAACATTTGGGTTGGCCGGTTTGCGAACTGGTTGGATAGTTTCAAAGGATAAAGCGTTTTTAAAAAAGGTGATTGCTTATAAGGATTACCTTAGTATTTGTAACAGTGCCCCAAGTGAAGTATTGTCGCTTATTGCTTTAAATAATCTCGATGCATTCTTAGTTTCAAATTTGGAAAAAATAAAAAGTAACTTATCTTTTTTTGAACGTTTTGCATCAAATCAACAGCTGCTTTCATTTGTTTCTCCTAAGGCTGGTTCTACTGCATTTGTTAAATTACATATAGAATCATCATCTCTAGAATTTAGTGATAAAATGTTGTCTGAAACAGGTATTATGACAGTGCCTTCTGAAATGTTTGGGTATCAGGGTAAGTATATTAGAATTGGGTTTGGCAGAGATAATTTCCCCAAAATCCTTGATGAGTTTAATCAGTATTTAAATACCTATTGATGAACTAATGACGTTATCCAAAAATAAAATAACCTCGTGGTCAAGTTGCGTAAAGTGTAAGGGACTTGGTAAGATAAAACGTAGGATTAAAAAGAATGTAAGACTACGCTATCAATTTGAGTTAGATGAGTTTGAGAAATCAGGTGGTAAAGGAAATTCACCAGTTTCTCCCGCAGCACATTTAGATTCATGTAAATTGTGTAATGGATCAGGACTCACTATAGCAGAAAAGAATCCGACTCCTGAAATAAATAATTTTCCACATATAGCAATTATTGGAGCAGGAATAGGAGGGGTGGCGTTGGCAGTTGCCTGTCTGCATCGTAAAATACCATTTACTTTATATGAGCGTGATTCTAGTTTTGATGAGCGTTCTCAAGGATATGGTCTAACGTTACAACAAGCTAGTTCTGCAATTAAAGGCTTAGGAATTACTGAATTGGAAAGTGGAATAGTTTCAACAAAACATTTGGTACACACCCCTGAAGGAAAAGTAATTGGAGAATGGGGAATGCGCAAGTGGCTTGAATCTGATGAATCAAATGTTCTTAAAAAAACAAACATTCATATTGCTCGTCAATCTTTGCGCTCTTCTTTACTTAATCAACTTGGAACTTTAAATCCTGTTGAGTGGGGTCACCGGTTTATAAAATTAAATGAAAAAAAAGATAAAACTTTTGAACTTAATTTTGAAGTCAACGGTATTGTGAAAACTAAAAAAGCAGATCTTGTAGTCGGTGCCGATGGAATTCGAAGTTCAGTTCGTAATTTACTTTATAAAACCCTAAATAGTCCTTTAAATTATTTGGGATGCATTGTTATTTTAGGAATTTGTAAATTAGATTCCCTGCAAGAAATCGAAAGCCCTTTGTTGGATTCAGCTACAGTTTTCCAGACTGCCAATGGGAATGAACGTATTTACATAATGCCCTATGATTCAAATTCTATCATGTGGCAATTTAGTTTTCCATTGAGCCAAGAAGAAGCAAAAAAATATAGTGATGAAGGTCCTGTTAAATTAAAAAAAGAAACCATTAAAAGAGCTCAATGGCACGATCCAATTCCGCAGATTTTAAAAGCTACCCCGCTAGATTTGATATCGGGATATCCTGTTTATGATAGGGAAATACTCAAGCCTAATTTCTTTCCAAATGCAATTACACTTTTAGGCGATGCCGCTCATCCAATGAGTCCATTCAAAGGTCAGGGAGCAAATCAAGCTATTTTAGATGCCCTTTCACTTGCTCGAGGGATTTCAAAAAAGTGTAATCCTAAATCAAATTGGAGAGAAACAGGAATTAGATCAAGTGTTTTAAATGATTTTGAAACAGAGATGATGGATCGAACTTCAATAAAAGTAAAGGAATCAGCTGCTGCATCTAAACTATTACATTCAGAAGCAGTTCTAACCGAAATTAATGAACCGCGAGGTAGAATATTAAAAGAAATTTAAAAAAGTTATTAAACTAAAACAATAGTTTTTTATTTATCAGAGTATTTACAAATTAAATTCTTGAACTATAAATAACACCTCTATTTTTGTTAAACAAAGAACCTTGTAAATCAAATGTCTACAAGGTTATTTTGAAAAAAGGAATAGATTTTCCCTTTGTTTATATTTTTTTGGAAGTTTATCTTTTATTTAGTTGCAGCTTCAATTTCTGCATTTAATAAAGTTGGATCAAAGAAATGATAAGCCTCCACAATTTTATCGTTTTCAAAACGAAAACCATGATGAACAGGAATTTGTACTTCTTTCCCAGTAGTTTTCCCAATTCCAGTCCACCAAAACCACGTTAAAGACCAAACAGTTCCATTATCATAGTTAGCTGTTGTAACTATTGGAGCTTGAATTTTACTGTTCGAAATATTATCAAAATACTGATGATGTACTCCAGCTGCACCTATCCATTCAGCTTTAGATACTTTATCTGAATTAAAAAGAAAACTTCCGTCGTCAGCCATCATTGATGCTGCATTGTCAAATGTATTGTTCATGTAGTTTTTCATTAATTCTCTTGTCATAACCGATTCTTTGCTTGAATCATTCACTGATCCAGACCAACCTCCGAATTCCATAGATGGAGTTGGTGCAACTTTTGGTTTAGTTTCTTTTCTATATACAATTACCCTTCTTATTTTTTTATTTTCGATATAGATATCAACCAAATCCCATACATCTATATTTTGTGGTTTGTCTTTTAGAGTATGACCAGCTATTACCCATTCTCCTTTTTGTCCTTGAACCTTCATGCTATAAGCGAAGAATGGATTCCAAACAGGATCTGAAGTATTAAACCAATTATTTAACACATCCACAAAGTTTTCTTTACCAAGTATTTTTCCGCCATCTGGTAATTCAACTATAATTGAATCGTGAGCCATTTTCCCGATTTTCTTGAGGTCACGATCATTGTGCGCTTCTATGAATTTTTCATAAAGCTTCAGGTTTTTAGGATTTGCATCTGTAGCAGGAATTTTTCCATTTGCTGTTTGAAGCCAACCTGGAGTTTGAGCGATTGAAATTATTGAAAATAGAAGTAGTGTAAAGTTTAAAATTTTTTTCATAATAAATTGAATTTTAATTAAATTTATTGAATCTGATTTATTTAAAACGTGACTTAAGTCACAGTTATCTTAAAATGAAGTTTCATTCAGTCAACTTGAATATGGGTTGATTTAATCTTTACTGCACAAACTCTTTAATTCTAAAAAAAATATTTAATTATTAAAAAAACATCTTTTTTCTCTGTCAATTTAACATGAAGTATAAATGCAGTAGCTCTTTTTGTGTGTTTTTTTAATTACTGTATTGTTAAGTATAAATGCAGTATTTATTATTGATCTCCAAATTAATTGAATTTTTAGTTTTAACATATAATTAATAACCGCTTCAATTTTTATAAGTTAGTGAGATCAATCACCAAATATTTAATAATATTTTGCTTCGCTTC